>Ga0213869_10000065_pt1 | contig 82754 bp, 73 predicted proteins | sample PICome_10_FD_160083 | JGI IMG/M metagenome (GOLD analysis project Ga0213869, IMG submission 160083) | Coastal seawater microbial communities near Pivers Island, North Carolina, United States - PICO132 | ecosystem: Environmental > Aquatic > Marine > Coastal | place: USA: North Carolina... | reverse complement strand
GATTTTAGTTATCTTGATTTGAAACGAGGGGCTACTGATAATAATAGTAATAGTAATAGTAATAGTAATAGTAATAGTAATAGTAATAGTAATAGTAATAATGATATAATATCATATTATGATTTAGATGATAATAGTAAATTCATTATTGCAAGGGTAATAAATAAAGACACAAAAAATGGTGAAACTAGATATGAACTCATCAATATAATAGAAGGAAATAAACCTAATATAGTTACAGATCAAAATTTTTCAGAATATGGAAGTTTCATAGAAGGTGATGTATACAGTAAACCAAGTAAAGAAATGAATAATATTATAGAAATTAATAACGAACAAGATTTAAATAAGTTATTGTTAGAAGATGAAATAAAAGGAATTGTAAATAAAGCATTAAAAGGGGAGGTAGCTAAGGAAGATATGATTACAAATTTCACTAATGCTTTTGGTGGAAAGAAAAAAAGAAAATCAAAGAACAAGACAATGAAAAAGAGAAAGCATGTGACAAAAAAGAAGAAAGCTTCCACCGGTAAAAAGAAGAAACAAACTCGAAAGAAAAAAGGATCTAAGAAATAATACTATTTTATAAATATTTATATAAACAAACATTCTTTATAAATATTTATAGGAGCAAAATGGGAAAGAACAATAATAAAAATAAAAAGCGTAAGCCATTTGTAAGTATATGTACCCCTACTTTCAATCGACGTCCTTTTATTTCTACTATGTTTCAATGTTTTCAAAATCAGACATATCCAAAAGACCGTATGGAATGGATTATTGTAGATGACGGTACAGACAAGATTGAAGATCTTGTTCAATCTTCAAATATACCACAAATTCAATATTTCAAAGTAGACGAAAAAATGACATTAGGAGCAAAACGCAATATGATCCATTCCAAAACAAAAGGCTCTATATTAGTCTATATGGATGACGATGATTATTATCCACCAGAACGTGTACAACATGCGGTAGAAACGCTTCAGAAGAATCCGTCTGCTTTATGTGTAGGTTCTAGTGAAATATATGTTTATTTCAAACATATTAGTACAATGTATAAAGGTGGGCCATATGGGCCAAACCATGCGACAGCTGGAACCTTTGCGTTTCGACGAGAGCTATTAGACCAAACGAAATTCAATGAGAAAGCGTGTTTGGCAGAAGAAAAGGAATTTCTTAAAAACTATACTATACCATTCGCACAATTGGATCCATTAAAAACGATATTGGTATTTTCTCATGTACAAAACACATTCGATAAGAAAAGATTATTAGAAACACCGAATCCATCGTTTATTCCATGTGATAGAAAAATAGAAGAATTTATTAAGCACGATTTTGAAATCAATATAAAAAATTACTTTATGAAGAATATTGATAAAGAATTGGAAAAATACAAACCCGGGAATCCCAAAATGAAACCAGACGTAATTAAACAAACGGAAGAGTTACGTGTAGAACGAGAAAAAATGAAACAAGACATGATACAGAAACAAATGGCGCAAGGAGGAGGAGGGGGTCAAATTATGGTTCAAGGTCCTGATGGAAAACAAAGACCACTTAGTACACAAGAAATTGTTCAATTATTGGACAAACAGAACAAAGAAATTCAAGAACGAAATCAAAAGTTACAAATGCATGATTCTATGTTACAATACTCTAAAAACGAAATAGAACAACTTAAAAGTCAAATAGAAGAATTGCAAGAAGAAATATTTGAATTGAAACACGTCAAAAAGACACAAAGTACAAATACAAATACAAATGCTAACGAACCATTTGACCCACCAGATCCAGAGTTTCTAGAAATGGAAGATTTAGAAAATATAGAAGTACCTGTACTAAACATTATTGATGTGCCGTCTTAGAAATCCGTACCAAATGTGGCGTGTTTCTCTAATCATTTGATTTAATTTAATTCAAGGTTATTATCTAAATAAGGTTCTTCTGTATCAATTTCAGATATAAAATCATCTTTTTTCATGTTTTTATCTAAAAATCTATAAATTCTCTTAATATCGAGAACATTAATAAAGTCTTTTTGAAAATAAAATCCCAATGCTGGATAATTTTCTAATCTTGTATAGTAATTATCTCCAAATATGATTCGAAGTTCTTGGAAAAAACACAATACATCTTTTTTATCCATATTCATACGTTGACATAAACTTTGTAAGAAATTTTGATTATTGTATTCTGTTGAATATTTTGTCAATACCTTAGTAAATTCAATATCTTTCAATTCAATATTAGGATGATTCTTAAACTGATCATGAAACAGTTTGTTATTATAAAATGTCTTTATGAGAGATGTCATTTCATTAAATTGCCAAATCTGACTTTGAAACGTAATTCTTCCAATATAATCCGCAAAACATATATTGTTCAGAAGATTTTTATAAAACGGAAATTTTACATATCCTGGTTCTTTTTCAATTAATCGGGGTATATTTTCGTGCCATAGTAAAGAAATGGTAGTTCTATCTGTTTCATTCATAAAAATATTATGATCATCAAGTGGAATAGGTGATTTCAATAATTTTAAAGTGCTCGTTTTTGCGTCTTCGTTTAGAATTTTCACATGAAATATATTACCCAATGTTTCTTCTTTGATCATTTCTGGTTTGTATATAGAAAGATTTTGTAGAAAAAATAATTTCCGTAAATCACCTTGTATATATTGTTGGATTTGAATTTGAAAATCTACATTAAAACTTGTATATTTTTGTAAATGTTCTATCAGTATTGTATGTAACTGTGATTCGGTAGGCGTTTTAAGTTCGAATACATGACATACATGCATAAGTTCTCTTATTTTTTTATCATGTTCATTATTTCCAACACAAATAATCGGATTCATAGTAGTATTTTCAGTTTTCTGTTTTTTCGTTTTTTTCTCTCGAATTAGTTTTATTAATGCGTCTAATCCACCTTTATCGCCATTATTCATTCCATCAATTTCATCCATAAAAATAGCGATTTTCCTTTTTTTCCGTTTCAACAAATCTAACACATTGTAATTGGATATATGATCATTGTCAATATTGGAAAAAAGCGCTTTATTACGAACACAACCAGCGTCATATGTAATAGTATCATAATTGAGAGTTTTTAGAATATCTAGTATAAATTTGGTTTTTCCAGTGCCGGGTGTTCCATATATATAGATTCCGTTTTTATGAATATTTTTCTTTGAAAGTCTATCTTGTTGAGATGTTTTTTCAAAATTCTGTAAAATATTACATATTTCATTGTATATATGAGTTCGTTCAAGATAGTTATTCAAGATAGTTTGTTGGATCATCTTTATTACTTATAATAAAGATGATATATTTATTCATATTCTAACGCATAAAATATTTATTTTCCAAAAGAACTGAAATCAGCTGTTCGTGGCATGTAATTACATCCACCTGTACGTGGAGGTACCGCACCGAAATACCCATAAGGATCTTGTCCAGGTGTTTGAGGCACATGGGGGTTCATATACCCTCCGCCATATGAATTATGATATCCACCCATTTGAAAATTGGGATTTGGATTCATACCTGGATTTGGATTCATACCTGGATTTGGGCTTCCATAATTTGGAATTCCTTGAGCAATTCCACCTACCACATCACGACCAATGTCTACTGCTCCACCTACAATATCTCGACCTAATCCAACTGTACCTTGAACTATATCAGACGCAGCACCATATACCCCCCCAGCAGCATCCTTAGTGTATTGTCCTACCCCACTCGCACTATCTTTCACAAATTGACCAGCTCCACTTACAGCATCTTTAGCAATACCAACTGTTCCAGAGACAGTATCTTTTGCCAAATTAACTGTTCCTGAAGCGGTGTCTCTCGCAATATTGGTAGCTCCGCCCGCACCATCACGAACAAAATCATCTACACCAGAACCAAAGTCCCTAGCAAGAGATTTTGTGGTGTCTGAACCGCTTCCACTGCCACTGCCACTGCCACTGCCACTGCCACTGCCACTGCCACTGCCACTGCCACCATTATCTGAATGACTATGAGTACATACGCCAGATGGACAAGCAGGACATTGAGGACAAACGGGTGGAACTACTTCAGTTTTTAAAAGATAATCATTATATGATAAGCCATAAGCATAATCATCATCATCATCATCATCAAAATACCCTCTTCTTCTTCTTCTTCTTCTTCTTCTTCTTCTTCTTCTATCACTATCACTATCACTATCACTATCACTGCCACTATCATTACTTTCTTCTACAATATGTTCAATATTCGAAAGTGTAGGGTTATTGGCTGCTGAAAAGGTTATAAATGCTTTGAACCCACTATGACCAATGCTTTCTTTTTTTGTTACGGTAATCAATATAGCTTTTTTGTCAGTCATGTGTCTCGTTTGAATTGTAAATTCATCCGAATATTCATCATCTGAATCTGTATCAAATTCTAGATTATTACCATTTACACGACTAAAATCACTATGGCCACTTTCTAACATATTCGTCTGAACATCTCTCGATTCAATCTCATTTCCGAAAAAATAAAATGTTTTGATATGCTTCTTTCTTTCTAAATCCATAACGTGAATATAAGTGATATCAGTAAGAGAATCATCCGACTTTGTAACTGGAACATGTATAAATGCGTATTTTACGTCTTGTCCTGTTGGAACTTTTGCTAAATATATAAAAGAAGTTGCGTTTGTAACTACTGTGGGTACTTCGTAATTAGAGGTTACAAACACTTTTGCTTGACGACTTTCTACTGGACCACCTTGTGTATTATAATGTTGAAATGCTCCATCCAATGTAGTTATACCAGCATCACCTAAGTCACTATATGTAGCCAGATAGAATTCCCAGTCGAAATTGTCTATTGTAACAACCGTTTCTGCTGTTACCGCAACCGAAGTTATTGCGGTATGTCTATATTCAACATTATTTCGATTGGTAATACGTATATTGTTAGAAATGTCTAAAGGTTCTATAAAATTCTTTCCGATTGGATCGAAATAAACATTTTCATATAAATTTACTACTTTTTTTTCATTTTGAGAGTAACCTACAACAGTTTCTCCATAACCATCTAAATTTCCAAATCCTTCCTTTTCACTTCCACATCCGCACATAAAACGTTCCCATGTACAGTTACATAAATATGCTATAAGCAATGTGGCTAAAAGTATTATAAAAATTGTAAATCCATTTAATCGATAAGTTGTTGCCATCTAAGTATATCATTACTCCATAAAAAGTTTATAATAAAAATTGAAAAGTTTTTTTTAAAATAATGTAAACACAATATATACAATTATATGTAAAATGGAACAAGTACAAGAACAAGAACAAGAACAAGAGCAGAATTTGATTACTAAAGAAAACATGATTACAACTCCAGAAAAAAAGAAGAAGAAGAGAGTACCTCGTGTACCATTACCAATGTTTTATAATACTGAAAAGTATCAATATGAAATAGGTATAGATGAAGCAGGTAGAGGACCTTTATTTGGAAGATTATATGTTGCGGGTGTAGTTTTGCCTAAAGATGGTAGTATGAATACAAATGACATTTTTGACAGTAAAAAAATGTCAAAACGAGTGATTCATTCCATATATGATTATATTATGGAACATTCGCTCGCATATCATATTACTTATATTGAGGCTTCTGAAATCGATGAAATCAATATTCGTGAAGCAGTTGTAAAAGCGATGCATACTTGCGCTCGTGAAATCATAAAAAAACTAGAATTAAAAATAAATCTACAAAATGATTCTGTCGATAAAGAAAAAGAAACTATTGCTAAAGAAAAATACTTCTTAATGATAGATGGAAATGATTTTCCACCATATTATCACTCTTTCTCCGAAAATGGACCCCCCACAAGAATATCTTATGAAACGATTTGTCAAGGGGATAATAGTTACGCAAATATAGCAGCCGCTTCCATTTTAGCAAAAGTATCTAGAGACAATTACATTCGAGATTTATGTAAAAGGCACCCGGTATTAGTTTCAGTATATAGTATGAATGAGCATATGGGATACGGTACAAAGAAGCATTTAGAAGCAATTAAAACATTTGGTATTACACAATATCATAGAAAAACATATGGCTCTTGTAAAATCGCAGCGTTTAATTATATACAATAGACAATGTATATTCTTTAAACCCTTGATGATTTAAGAAAATGGGACATTTTCAATCTTCACTTGTATAAATATTTATAAATAAATAACTATATAAATAGTTTTTTATTTCATTATTAAGTATGGTAAAAATAGAATCGGGAGAGAAATTTGACTTTAATCATGTACTTATTCGTCCAAAACGTTCCACTATAAATAGTCGATCTTCTGTAACTTTAGAAAGAGAGTTTTCTTTCAAATATTCACCCAAGAAATGGTGTGGAACTCCTATCATATCTGCCAATATGGATACAACTGGAACATTTGGTGTATACGAAGCATTAAGTCAACATCGCATTATTACTGCTATGAATAAATTCTATACAGCAGAAGATTATTTGAATTATCAAAAAAACAACACATTAGACCCTTCCTTATTTATGGTATCTACCGGGATTCATGAACGTGATTTAAAAAATGTACAATCTATCATGAGCCAAATCGAATGCGACTGGATATGTGTAGACATTGCGAATGGTTATATTGAAGCATTAGTCACTTTTTGTCAAGGATTAAGACAATTATTTCCAGACAAAATTATTGTTGCTGGAAATGTAGTCACTAGAGAAATTGTAGAAGAACTCATTTTAAATGGCTATGTAGATATAGTTAAATGTGGTATAGGTCCAGGATCAGCATGTACTACACGAGTCAAAACCGGAGTAGGTATGCCTCAATTATCCGCTGTATTGGAATGTGCGGATGCGGCACACGGGGTAGATGGACATATTATATCCGATGGAGGTATTACATGTCCAGGTGATATGTCAAAGGCATTTGGTGCGGGTGCTGATTTTGTTATGGTAGGAGGTCAATTCGCCGGTCATGATCAAAATCCCGGGGAAGTTATAGAAGAAGATGGGAAACAATACAAAACTTTTTATGGTATGAGTTCCGAAAAAGCACAAACCACTCATTATGGGAAAATGAATTCATATCGTTCTTCTGAAGGAAGAGTATTGAAAATTCCATATAAGGGAGATTTACACAATACTGTTTTGGATTATTTGGGTGGATTGCGAAGCACATGTACATATATTAATGCTCGAACTATAAAACAAATGCCCAAATGTACTACATTTGTTCGGGTAAGTCAGCAAGTGAATAATTTTTTCGGGTAATATTGTAAAAATAATAATTTTTCAAAAAAATGTATGAACATTTATAATTAGAATAACTATAAATGTGTGGTATTTTTGCCATATTAAAATCAAAAAAAATTACAAACATTTATCAGGAAATTATTGATGGTTTAATTCAGTTACAAAATCGTGGTTATGATTCATCTGGTATTTCTTTATTTGATAAAAAGAATAATGTACTCATCCATAAGTACGCAAGTGATCAGAACACGTCTTCTATTGAGAAACTACAAACTATTTCACTTGAAACAGAAAAAGAAATGTGTATGGGTATTGGACATAATCGTTGGGCAACTCATGGTTCTAAAACGGATATTAACGCACATCCACATTGTTCTAACAATACAGAATTCACATTAGTTCATAACGGTATTATCGAAAATTACAAACATCTAAAGACATTTTTAATAGAAAATGGATTTTCATTTTATAGTTCAACAGATACTGAAGTCATTGTGAATTTATTACAATTCTATTATGAAAAAGGCAAAAATATACACGATTCCATCAAAAAAACAATTGATTCTATTCATGGAACATATGGTTTAATTATAGCATGTAAAGACTATCCAAGTCATTTGTTTTGTGTAAGAAATGGAAGTCCCATTATTATTGGAACAAACGAAGATAGCTGTATTGTTACTTCCGAACAAAGTGGTTTTTGTAATAAAGTTCAATCATATATAACTCTGAATAATGACGACATTTGTGAAATTTATATTGAAAAAGAAGAAATTATGGTAAAAACGTCAAATCAATATCACGAAAAAAATGTGAATATACTAGATGAACAATTGACACCCGCACCATACTCTCATTGGACACTAAAAGAAATTTATGAACAACCTTCAAAAATACTTGCCTCTATGAATTTTGGCGGACGTATATTAGATGACTCTACGGTAAAATTAGGTGGTTTGGATAGGTGTATAAATATTTTAAAAGATATAGAAAATATGATATTATTAGGTTGTGGAACTTCGTACCATTCTTGTATGATTGGAAAGGAATTTTTGAAAAAATGTTGTGATTTCAACATGATTCAAATTATGGACGGTAGTGATTTTGAAGCATCTGATATACCTTTACTTGGAAAAACTGCCGTTGTATTTGTGTCTCAATCTGGTGAAACAAGAGATTTGTCCAGATGTTTAGATATAGTGAAATCAACGGGGACAGTGTCTATTGGTATTATAAATGTAGTAGATTCCTTAATCGCAAAAGAAGTAGATTGTGGTATTTATTGTAACTCTGGAAGGGAAAATGGAGTAGCATCTACAAAAGCGTTTACAAATCAGGTAGTTTGTTTTGCCCTTATTGCTATTTGGTTTAGCCAAGTTCAAGATTTACATTACTCTATGAGAAAAGAGTTTATAAAAGATTTACGAAATTTATCATTAGATTTTGAAAATTGTATAAAAAATATCAATACACAAATTGAAAATAGTTTAAATTTGTTAGAAAAGAGCAATAGTTTATTTATTCTTGGGAAACAAACGGATGAAGGTGTTGCGAGAGAGGGGTCATTAAAAATTAAAGAAATATCATACCTTCACAGTGAAGCATATTCGTCCAGTTCTTTAAAACACGGGCCATTTGCGTTATTAGATGAAAATATGCCAGTTATTATACTCAATACTATATTAGAGTTTGAAAATAAAGTATTAAATTGTTATGAAGAAGTAAAATCTAGAGGATCGAAAATTATTTATATTACCAATAAAAAAGAACAAGATAAGGATAATGTTATTATAATACCATACAATAAAACGTTCTCGTCATTACTTGCTGTAATACCTTTACAACTTATAGCATATAATCTTTCTATTCGAAAAGGTATTAATCCAGATAGACCGAAGAATTTAGCAAAAGTAGTTACAGTTGAATAAAAGAACATATTTATTTGTATACACATTAAGTTTATAAAATATTTCATTATTTCTTTTTACATTCATATGTATCTGTATCCAGATACGCAGCAACTTTGTAGAACTTTGGTTGTTGGGATGCTATGGGTGATTTTTTTGATGTTTTGTTTTTCTTTGACGTTTTTGCTTTTTCTTTTGCGTTTTTAATCGTTTTTCCTTTGTTTTTTTGACATTTTCCGGTACTGTCTCGAGTTTCTCCTGGTTTACATTTATTTACACAGCGGTTGCTAATTGGATGAGGTTCTTTGCCTTCTTTGCATTTTTTTTCTGCTATATTATTCACCATATATTGAACTGAACTATCTTCCTCGATTTGAATCACTTTTTTGGATGGTTTAGGCGCAGTAACTCTGTACAATTTGTAGTCTTTCAATAATTCTATGTAAGTGAATTTCAAAGATTCTATATTCGAATCTCTAAGTCCGACAGAACTGCTGACATTCTTCCTTAACTCTGTTGGAGTGAGTTCTTTATAGCCAATAAACGGTGTTAACAAAGCTCTTGTTTTAAATAAAAAGTTTGTAATGCGAATCTCTTTATCTTTATCCACATCTTTTAGTACATTTTTTATTGAACTTATGGAATATTTTTCAAACATTTCTTTCAAACACAGTGCCAAACTATATGAATCCCATGTGGCAATCGTCTTTTTTAAAAAATCTTGATAAACGTCTTCATATCTCATTAGTTTTTTGTCTCGATTCATGTATTTGGCTTCTGGTGGATAATTAAACCATGATGTTCCTTCAGCATGGGTACTTCTCCCACAATTTTCTTTTATTTGCTTAAACGTAGTTAGTTTTCCAAAATCAATCAAAGCGATTTTCCCTGTTTTGGGTGAATACACAATATTATTTGTTTTAATGTCTTGATGTACATATTCGTGCTTTCGCAAAATAATAAGTGCTTCAAACAAATCCTTAATAGATGTTAAAAAAATCTCAAAGTCATTTACAGTAAGTTTGCCTCTAAAATTTTTTTGAAAATCTTTGAGACTAACCCCGCCATTTTCCAATAGTAATGAACTAATATTCTTCGTAGTTGGATTTTTATATACACGATTGACTCTGTCATGTTTACATTGCTTGATTGCTTTATGAAACTTTTCATCATTAACTGGGTTACATTGTTCGGGAAATCGCAATAAATACTTTTTCAACTCCGGTATTTTATCCAATGCTTCGTATTCTTTCATTTCATCTAAAGCATCTTTTTCTCTCATAATTTTGGAAACTCTTTTGCCTGGTTTAATAGATGAATCTGTACATTTCAAAGCGGGTGATACTACACATCCAAATGTTCCTTTTCCTAGAACTACCATATGTATATATATATATTAATAGATTTTTGTTAATATTTAGAATCATCTGGAGAAAAATATATGTATTTGATTATATAGTACTATAGAACATATGGCATTTACTAGATTTCATGATGACCCAGTGCGTATTTCAAAACGTTTAGAGGAATCTACATTTGCTGGACGATACCAGTTAGATCGTCCTGGGCCAGGAGTAGATATGCCTTTTTTCGAAGAACCAGGACAAAGATTACAACAATGGGGAGCAAATCTTCGAACAAATACGATTGCCCTTGAAAGTGATTTACGAGGACTAACTAGACCGCTCACTAGACATGATCATTTAGAAGGAAATGACTATAAAAAACATGCGGTAAATACAAATCCAATGGCAGTTTATTCTATTGCTCAACCATATGTGGAAGATACACGAGCGAGTCATCCTGCATGGATGTATCGAGTTTATGAGCCAGCACGATGGGAAAAGCCTTTCCTAGATCCTCAGGCGAATTTAGAAGTCCCTTTTACGAATAATATCCATAGTCGTGTATTGGAAAAAGATAAAGTCCGATAAATAGTATAATTATATGATTTACTTATCATATTGTTATAAACCCTTTAGGAGAAAATAAGAAGCTGTTATTGATATATTTTTTAAATATTCCATAAAAATATATAAGAAAGGATGGAACTAGCAATTCCCATTATCGCATTAAGTGGATTATATATGGCATCGTCAAATAAGAAAAAAGAAGAAATGAAACAAAAGGAGGGATTTCAAAATAATCTTTCTCCTTTGCCAAATACAAATATTCCTGATAGAAATTATCCAGAAGAGCATGAAGTTGAAGTTGCGGAACTCGATAGAACAGCAAAGCTTTCCACCATAAATAAATACGATACACCTAGTACTTATACAGATAAATATTTTACAGAGAAAGTTTACCCTGAAACCACTGGTGTGAATACATTTACTTCAATGACCGGTGAAAATGTAAACTCAGACTACTTTCAACACAATAATATGACTCCTTTCTTCGGATCAAAAAATAGATCACAAATTCTAGAATATGATTCAGGTGAAGGTATATTAGACAATTATAATGGTTCAGGTACTCAATTTATTAATAAACAAGAGCAATCGCCTATGTTTTCGCCCGGTGAAAATTTACAATATGCTTATGGTGCTCCTAATCAAAACGATTTTTATCAGTCACGTGTGAATCCCAGTATGAGAATGGCAAATGTTAAACCATTTGAGTCTCAACAAGTAGGACCGGGTCTTGGTTTAGGTAGTTCAAATGAAGGTCAAGGTGGTTATAACTCTGGAATGGCAATTCGAGATCAATGGATGCCAAAGAATGTAGATCAACTTCGAACAGATAATAATAAAAGATCATCTGGTATAGGGTTACTCGGTCACGAAGGTCCGGCCATGCACCGTATACAAACGGTTCCTACATCAGACAATATTGGACGTGTAGAGAAAAATAGAGTCGAGAAGACATGGGATATGGGTTATGGTGAGCGTAATTTCACGACAGTTGGTATGGAAACTGCCCCGGCTTCAAGAGCAATACAAATTGATCGTCATGTTAATAGACCCGAAACAACTACATCATATGTAGGTGGTGCGGGTGCACAACCCGAAACCTATACTACTGGTGAATATATGGAATCCAAACATATGGATCTAGGTCACGTTCCATTTGGTATTGCCTCCGCTACCAATAAGCAAAGTGGAAATGACCATGAATATGAAATAAAGGCAAAACACGCTTATCCAAACAATCGAAGTGTTGGTACTCAAGAAACATATTTTGGTGCGTTTAGTAGTGCTATAGGTGCGGTTGTAGCACCATTAATAGATGAATTAAGACCATCTAGAAAAGAAAACACTATAGGTTCTTTACGTCCATATCAAAATCCTCATACAACCGTGTCTAACTCATACATGTTTAACCCAGCAGATCGTGCGAATCCTACTATACGACAGACTACTGAACAAAATAAATATTTACCAGGGGTGAACTCCAATCAACATGGTGGCGCTTATCAAACAACGGATCATCGTGCTCCTAAACAACAAAGAGATTCAACAAGCACTTCTTACATGGGTAATTCTAGTGCGGGTGCGGGTACTAAAGAATTCCGTCCATACGATGCTGAATATAGACAACGAAATAACGAAATAAAATCGTCTACTATTAAAGGGCATATGGTACAAGGTAATTTGAAATTACAGAACGATTATATGAATGTACGCAATAGAGATGGGGAATTAAAAAATACACGTCCATTATCTCACACTACTGTACAAGCGCAATTAGTCGGAGCAGATGGTGTTGGGTTACAACATAGTAAACAAATGTATAATTCCAATGTACAAATTGATCGTAATACACCAGATATGTTAGACGCATTCCACAAGAATCCATATACTCATCCACTTCCAGGATCCAAATAAGAAAGTATTTAGAGAAAAGTTTGAGAGATATTATTTTTTGTGTCTCTAATATATATCATGAAACGACCTGTTCGTCACGAAGATGGATTATACCATGTCAATGGCAAAAAATACAAGACACTTATTGGTTCCTCTCGAAAACAAGTATGGAATGGCACCGCATATAAAACACCGGGTGGTCTTACTAAAGATGACCTATTTCTAAACAAACGTCAACGTATCGTCTCCTTGAAAAAACACAGACTCTCTAAGAAAGAACATAAACAAAATAAACGTTTATTCGCCCAATATACTGCTAAAAAGGGAAAATTCGGAGCAATCAAGAAAAATACCAGAAAGAATCGAAAATAAATATTTCAAAAAAACAAAAATCAAAAACATTTAGGAAAAAATTATAAAAGAATTTTCTGTTATAATTTCCCTTATTTTTAAGATTCTTTTGAACGAATATATTTTTCAAAATAAGATTTACTCACTAAAAAGTTCTTATTAGGTCTTTCTTCTTGACTAGTTCCCATAGTTTGAAAACTACAATAAAATGTATATGCTTCATCTAGGTAAGTCAATATAGAAATATTTTCCGTATGGTTTTCTTTATAAGTGGACAGGGCATTTTCAATATCCAAATCCTTGTCCCATATTAAAGAACGAACATTGTAAACATATTTATTATCACCAATTTCTAGTTCTGGATGAAAATATGAGAGAACATCTAATAACTTTGATTCCGTTAAAAAATACTTTTGTCTTTTTCCATTTACACTTTTCATAGGATTTAGCCATTTTCGGAATAATGTTGCTATTTCTTCTATTTCCAATTCCGAAAAAAATCGGGTATCTTCTATAATGGTCTCTTCCCAGAACTTTAGGAACTTTTTGATCAAAGGAATTTGAGAACTTCCTACATTTTCAAAAATATCCAAATCCGAATTGTATTTTGAAAATAGAAAATCCTCCACAAGAATTTTTTTATACACATTTTGATACAGATTTGAAGGATATTTATGATTCTTTAGGAATAACTTCCATAAATATTGAATCTCAGTTGAAGATAATGACTTATTATTCGCTTCTTTAGTGGAACTATGTTTTTGTAGAAAAAATTCATCTTGTGGAGATGCGGATACACTTAGAGATTCCATATCAGAACTATTTTCATAATTTACTAAATATTCTTTTATAAAATCATTTAGGAATTCTTTTGGTTCTCTTTGTTTGAGAGAAAAAATGTAGGTTTGAAGTTCTGGTTCAGTTAATCCTTCTGAAATATATTCGTCAGAACTTCCATATTTATGAGAATAATGAATCGCTACACATAAAATATCTAACCCTTTTTTTTGAAGAAAAGATTCATACCAAGAAACTTTAGGCATAATTTGCGCAGATGGTACCAATCGACATTCTTCCAAATTCTCCAAATGTTTTTCATGATATTTAAATTTAAAAGTTTGCGCACACTGATTATTCCATAAGTTGACACAGATGTTATTTAGGCATTTTATATAGTTCTTCATTAATGGTGTTAAGTAGTGAATTCTAGTAGGATGTTTTTTCAATATATTGTCTCCTATAATGGAAAGGAAATATTTACATTCAGTTTTTGTAGTACATACTATAGGTCGTAAATGTTCTAATACAGTTTGTATAGTAATTGAATCTGGAATGCTTTTCAAAATATTTCGCTCTTTAATTTTCTTCAAAATGGATACTTTTGTTTTATGTTTCCAGTTCATGAGCATGGGATTACGATTTTCACTTATACTTGATACTATATGATGTAGTATTTCGTCTTCCGTTTTTGTCTTATAAGTAGTTCCATCATAGTAATAATAACTTTCATTCGCATTATAATAATAATATCTATTTTGTTCTAAAAATGAGAGTATAAATCGTTCTTGTTCGGCACTATGATCTTCATTTCTTTGTATATTTTTTTCTCGGTTATGTTTTATATTTTCTAGTAATGTTGGTAATTGTTGAGATATATAGTGGTGTATTTTGGAGGTCATATATAAATCTTCTTCGTATTTTTCGTACATCTTTTGTACCGCATCACATGATAAGTGTATTAAACGGTCGTTTGATTGCGTATTTTGAGATTTTGTATCTAACGTTTCTTCGTCGAATTGAAACATTTATAGTAAAAGGTTTATTAATGAACAAATAAACCTTCTTTATATTGATTATGAGTATTGTTTATTTATGGAGCGGGTTGATTTATGATTGTTTTCCAATATGATATCTTTTCAATAGCCTCTTTTTCTAGTTTTTTTGAGAGTAATTTTGAATAAGGTGTTATGAAAAGATCATCATCATTATGTCTCAATACACGTGTCTCAAATAAATCGAATGCGTTACCTAAACTTACATTGAAATCTTCATTGATATTATTCATATTGTATATTATAGATCTGTCTATATCATACGCACTCAATAAATCGGCTTCTCTTACTATATGATATGCCATTTCATATTTTCCCAAATAAGGGTATCCATTTGTTCTCACTTTTGAGTAAGACATTGTAGATATAATTTTTTCTACGATGGCGATATCTTCTGATATGAGAGAAGTTTTTGTAGTCAAATATTTATGTATATTTTGTATCCCTTGATATTCGTCCATATATTTTTTGTCACATAAATCATGTATTAGTGCGGAAGTGTAAATAATATCTCTCTGTCTGTTTAGATATGGCCTAGAAGTAATTTCGCTTTCTAAAATATTATGTGAATGATGTAAAACATTCAACGCATGTGATAATCCATGTGATTCATCAATGTGAAGTTGTTTTACAGTAAGTACCGCAAAATTTATTAATTTTGGTATTAAAATCATATTTATGGTAACAATGGTAATAGTATAAATAATCAGTTTATATAAATTTAAATATATAACTTGTATAAACAAAACTACAAATTATAAATATGAATAGCTTTTATATATTGTTACATAATGATATCTTACAAGATACAGGTAAATTGTTTAAATATTTTGAAAGTTGTTTTCCATTTGTCCCCGCAACTTCATATTTGCCTATAATGAACTCCATTAAAATGAGAAATTATGATCTCACTTCCATTTTTGTATATCAACATTTATACAAGTTTATTGAATGGTATCAAAATGAGAGATGTAAAACCTTTAATGTATTGGATATTTACAAAAAAAAAATGAGACTTATGTTTGAAATACAAGATAATATGCTTATATCAGAAGAAACAAAAACAGCAGTGATGAAACGTTATGAAAAAGTACAAAGACAATATATGGCTTTTTGTAGATTGGCATATTTATGGAAGCTGAAAAAGTCTCGATATTCTGTAACAACTGATTTATATTTAAATGAAATAGACGAATCAAATTCAATGACGTGTCTTATATATCAAAATAAAACCAAATTTTTATTTCACATACCCGATTTATTGAAAATAATAAATAAGGCTTTATTTCATGATTGGATATTGGATTTTATAGTAAAAAGTAATTATCCAATGAATCCATATAATAAACAAATATTTACCGAAAGTAATTTGTACAATATTTATTTTCATATACGTATGAAAACCAGTATATCTATTCCAACTTTACTTCATTTATGGTTTTTAGAAAATTTCGATTTTCCATGTTTTGTTGTAAAACATGTTCAAACTATACGAAGATATTGTATTAGACATTTTGTAAACATTGTAACATCTTCCAATACAATGGTATATGATGATATATGTACTATGTTACGTGAAAATAGATATAGTAGACGATGGAAAATTCATCCAAAATTTCCAAAAGATGTATTAGTTGATAAATTAAGACATGTATTATACAAGTATTATCTTATAACCTATTACGCAGTTGGCGCAGAGGAATCGGTATTATTAGAAACTGAAATATGGAGCACATTGACTCATTTATACAATAAGAATCCGCATTTTGGAAGTCAAATTAAAATTGTCAATAAAGGATTTAAGCCTAGCTCATTTTCTTTCAAAACTACTCATCATACAGATATTTCTGGCGGGACTTTTATATTTGGCTCAACGAATAATGAAAGTTCTCAACAAAATGGAATAATAAACGATACTACTGAAGAAAATAAAGATTCTGAATCTGAATCTGAATCTGATTCTCAGTCGGATAATTCATCTTTGGTAAATAGTTATATTCGCCCATACGCAACAAAAACTCATTCCGATGATGAAAATGATGATATTATATTTGAATATAACATAGATTTATAATTTTATCTCAAATTACTAATAAATATTGAATACAGGGATTTATGAAAATATTTAGGAAGATTCGCATAAGATTATCTATCATATAATATATAATGAACAAACCAACAAAAACTCAACGTGTTATGTATCGAAAACATGGAAAGCGTTCTCTTTGCAGAGGAAAGAGTGTAAAGAAACCCAATAAATGTAAAAAGGTAAGAGGATGTAAAGTCGCATCAGGAACGAAAAGAGTTTATTGCCGAAAAGCAAATGCTACTAGATACTCAAAACGGTAATCATGTATTATTTTTTGTATTATATAAAAAACCATACTTATAGTTCATTTCGAACTTCCATTAAACTAATATCTACAATTGGTGCTTTATTTCGTTGAAATATAATCAACTTTGCCATATTTGTGGCCTTTATTAACCGTCCAAATTCCGTATCTTTTTTAAATTTTTCTCTAAGTGCTTCTTTACGATGAACTTCCAATACAGACGGATCTAAAGGTTCTTTTTCTTTTGCGATTTGATGATATTTACCGATTTTAGTTCCTTTTTTCACCAATGAATCACGTGCTTTTTGAATATCCTTGCTAATAGCGGATTTTGAATCGTCAGAAAATTCTTCATATAAAGCAGGATGTGATTCTTTATAAGGTATGGCTAATGTAAAGTGCTCTACAGAATTCCATCGCTTTTTGTCTGTATTATGCATATTAAAAGGAGTTTCTGCCCAAGAATCGTGTAATTTTCGTCTCCATTGATCGATTCCATTTAAAACAGAAAATTCATTACGACGTTTTATAGATACTGTATCGGCATCTACCACTCCTGCTTTTTTTTTCACATCACTTTTTGAATGAAATGAGAGAACAATACTCGGGTCAAATAATGCGCTTTGTTCTGAATCGTATTTTTCATCGGTTTGTGTACTTTCTGGCAATCCAGCGTCTATACGAAATTGACGGAAATCATTCATTTTTGCGTAATAACTATTTTCATTTCGTTCAATACATGCTCGAACTACTTTAATTTTCATATCATGAGGCACTTCTGGAAATTTGAAAATCTTTTTGTCTTTATAGGAAATCAATTCATAATGATTATTATTTGTGCGACCTAAAAGTATGTAATACTTAGGAGAATAGTCATCATACTTTTCCATTTCGTCGTTTTGTTGAGTACAACGAATGACAGAATCTACATCGTCCGTTTCTTCTAAAATAATGAATTTTACTGATAATAATAATTCCATCGTAGATATTGTCCATGAATCTCCCCAGAATTCGGATGTATTTACAAAAGTACGAAACTCATCCAATGATTGAATATGTTTCATAAATCCAAATTCGGCTAAAAGTTCTTTAGACCCCCCTTCTGTAAGTTTTTCTCTCAAATAATCCTGTTTTACTTTTACCGCTTCATTTATTATTTCTTTTTGTTGATCAACATCCTTTGTACGGACACTTTGTTTCTTTAACTCTGAATTTGCTTCTTGAAGACGATGTAACTCTTCTTCCGTTGTCTTTAATTCAAACGCAATACCATCGTATATATTTTTATAATTATCATATAATGCGGGTGTCACCTCTTGTGATAAATATTTTCGAAGTTTCGATACAGTTGTCTTGTACCCGATTTGAGAGAAAGCATCTCGTATAGCAATAAAAAAACAATCTCCACTTCCATCATTAGAATGAATTTTATATTCTTTATTGTTCATAAATCGGACAACCCAATTGTCTTGTAGAGATTTATTGGCTTTATATGTTTGGCGCATTTTTTTAGCATCATCTTCTGTCTCAGTTGGCCATGAAGACAATGTTGGTAATGGATCGTCTAAAATAAATAACTTTTCATAAGTCATCTTTTCATCTGATGTCATGTTAGAACCATCTTCGTTATTGTCACTGTCGACTTTTGCTGCGGGTGTAGAGGAAGGTATATTAAAAGCATCATCTTCCTCTTCCTCTTCCTCTTCCTTTTGTATTTGATCTTTGTTCTCATTTTTATTTGTATCATCTTGCTCTTCAGATGGTTCATTTTCTTCAGATGGTACAGAAGAAATAACAGATTCTTTTGTTCCATATTTTTCTAAATATTCTGATGTTGCGAATGAAAAGAGAAGTGGTTCTCCCAACTTATTGAGATCTATATCACCATCATCATCCACTATAGAAATTACTTTTTCCTGTTCTACTTCAAATACACCTATTTTCGCTTTGATTCTCATTTTCGAACTGATTAAATATATGGGATAATAAATACAACCTATATTACTATGTTCTGTTCTCATATTACCTAAAGCGATGACATACTCATTGTCATATAATTCAATCACATATAAAGCGGATTCATGTGTCTTGTCCTTTTCATCCAATTGCTTTTTTTCTTCATAACGAATTTCTAAATGATCAAATAAACGAGAAGAAACCATTATATAGTGAAAGGTATAATTTATTTAGTTTGTTTCTAATAAAAATATACATTTATTTTATATTATGTCATTGGCTACATTAAAGAAAAAAACACAACACAAATATAGAAATAATACCGGTAAACAATCACAATTTTCCATAAATGGCACACACCGTAATCAAGGATATATAGGACAAACATCATTGTCTCGTCATATTATTAATACACCTCATTATGGACCGGATCCCCAAGGACATGGTACTTGCTGTGGAAGTTATAACGTGAATGTAGTTACCCCTTCTAGTGCTTGTAGCACAGAAAACAATGAAACTGTCAAATCATCTGTTTTAGGAACAAAAGGCATGCTAGCAAAAAGAACCGCTTGGTCACGACGTCCAGCACCGTTTGCGTCTGTAACATCTAGTGTATGGTTAAACCAAAAAAGTAGTTCCGATTACATGACATATAAACGAAAACAAGCATTGAAATCATGTGAGATGTCATCCGACGATTCATCTTTAGGAAAAGAATCTTTAGCAAAATGTGAAAGTATTGGAATAAAAACAAAATGTTCCACTACATTCAAGGAAAATGGAGATATACATACATCCATGTCTCAAGGTGATTATATATTTAAAATTACAGATAAATGTGGTAAATTAGATGAAGAATACATCAGACATGATCAAAATATCAACGGCAAACCAATTCCAACCTGTTAATTACGGCGAGCGAAGCGAGCCTTATTCGTGCCAACTATATTTGTTGGTATGAATGATTATTTATATAAACAACTATCACAATAGAATCATTTTTGTATATTTCCCAGTTTTTTCTGGTTCGTAAGAAGAAACCTACAATTCGGGCAAGTGTACTAACTGAGATTTATTTTCATTGTAAAACCGAATAGCATATTGAATTCCTTCTTCGATCAATCGTTTACGTTCACTTTTAGATTGAAATGATTCTAAAATTTTGAAAATCTGTGTATCACAATATACACCTATGTGATTTTGAAAATTTTTTTCTTCTGTAGAACGGTTATGTTTTATATACGTCCACATTTTAAATATAAAAGAATTCATATATTCGAAAAGACGATATTTTGAATTTGAATAGGGAGACGCAGTTCTCAGATCTTTATTAGATCTTTCTGTATTATGATAAACACCAAATATAGTATCTAGATCTTTATTTTCTTCCATACATTGCTTTAATGGATAATTTTTCAACACTCCGCCGTCTATATAATATTTGCCTTCATGAAAAAAAGGGTCGAACAGTAATGGTAAACAACAAGAGGCATAAATGGTATCTATTAATTTCCATTTCGGATGGGTTTTATGTGAGATATCAATCAAATCCAATTCACTATATTCCGTGACATAAAAGTGGATATCTATATGGTTATACTCATAAAATTCTTCTAATGTAATATCTACAGTCAAATCTTTTCCTAATAAAAGAGGTTTCACTGTTTCTTGTATTAAATCAATCCCAAATAATCCCCCTTCTTGAATCGCACGCACTATACTATTAAAATCAACTTTATATAATAAATTCCATGGACGTTCAATAAAGTAAGTTTCAAATTCTTCTATAGAGTATTTAAGACCAAACCCAATAGCTAATAAAGTCCCAGCAGAAGTACAATATATAGATTTAATTTTATCCATTTCTATTTTTTTGTTTTCAAACATTTTTTTGAAGATTCCTATGTATATAAAGCCAATATTTGCCCCCCCTGATATCACAAGATGTTCAATCATAATGTTTATAGTTCCCTATAGTTTTTCTTTTGTATTATTTTTTCATATTATCTGAATATTTAGGATGTTTTCGATGTATGGATCAATTCATTCAATAATTTATTAGACATGTAAGTACCGAATATGAACCACATCGCACTTATTTGTCGTGAACCATGATATATAATCCAACTAAGTCCCTGACAATAAGGGGAAGATACAAATATCATAGAATATAATAAATCCATCCACGTTGAACCTACACAATGACGTATATAAATTTGAGCAGCGGCAAAATGTAACAATGTCCAAATAATATAGGCGGAACATGCGCTTGTTACAAATATAGCGGTTGTAAGTAAACTATCATAAAAAGAAGACATTGTCTGAATAGTGAAAAATATATAAAAGTTGATGGGCGGTTTTATTTATTTAGAATTCAATTTTTCGTTTAGGGAAGAAATAAAAAATTGAAAATATATGTATATACACCGATGTCGTGTTTTTTATTTGCGGACGACGATGAAACCACTGGTAAAGTTAATATAGACGAATTATATGAAAATAAAAAAATCCGTGATCGGAAACAATTGACCATATTTAACAAAATATTAAATCGCATTCAGAATCGTATACGTATTACTGGTCGAAATAAACGAGGTGATAAACATATATGGTTTACCGTACCAGAATATATATTCGGTGAATCTTTATATGATCAAGGAGACTGTATAGCATATATAGTAGTAAAATTACAAGAAAATGGATTTTTAGTGAAATATATTCATCCAAATACGATATTTGTGTCTTGGTCAAATTGGGTACCACAATATGTTCGAAGCGAATTCAAGAAAAAAACTGGGAAAATAATGAATGAAAAGGGAGAAATTACAAATCCACATATAGAAGAAGATGATGTAGGTAAAGATGACCCAAATTATGGATTATTCAATCAAGGTACTGGGAATAACGCAACTATAAAAAAGGACGGACGGCAATATATGCCTATCGATAAATATAAACCGACAGGTAGATTTGTTTACAACCCAGATATATTGGAAAAGATCGAGAAGAAAGTTGGATTTTAATATGAAAATTTGAAATATTTATAAAGTATTATTACATAAATTGTTTTATATTTTTAGAATAAACATGTAGATTATATATACATACTGTTATCTTTATATATTTCTTTTTTAAAATTGAATAAAAAAGAAATGTAAACTTATTCATATCAGTACATTTGTAATAACTATATAATATAGAGATATAATGGATCTAATACCAACCCTGTTATACTGTTCATTTTATGGTTCATTTGAAGAATTCATAAATTATAGTAATACTTCTTTTAGTTTTACTACATGTAATTCTATTAAAAAGTTATTACAAAAAGATAATGTATTTAACAAAGAAGTTGATACATTAGATAATATGTTATGGCGTTGCTATTGTTTTAAGTTACTAGATTGGTACGAAAAAAAAAAATGTATGTACGCAATTGTTAAAAATTATCGTAAAATGAAATTCAAAATGTTTTTCGATGCCATAAATAACGGGATTTATGGAGAAGAAACAAAACAACGATTCTTGAATACCTTTATGAAATTCCAAAAAACACAAATGGCATTCAATCGTATTGCTTATTTATGGAAATATAAACACGCTACTACATCGGTTACCACAGATCTGTATTTAAATACTATAGATCCTACCAAAGACAGTACGTTTGTGTTATATCAAAATAATAAAAAATTTAATTTTAGAATCTCAGAACTGATACATATTTTTGGACTGGCATTATATGGGAAATTTGAGTATCACTTTGACGTTATTTCAGAGCCCCCAACAAACCCTTACAATAAGATGAAGTTTGAAATACACAATTTGTATAATATCTATTTTCATATTGCGTTCCATACAAAAATGAATATGCCAACTATAATTCATTTATGGTTCAAAGAAAATTTTAATTGTTCATTATTGAATTTAAAACACCAGTCGGTTTTACAAAAATTATGTGTACAAAACTTTGTCAATAATTTAGAGTATACATCAGAAAAAGTACATGAACATATGAATGATATCATTAAAACAAATAGATATTTGTGTAAATGGAATATTGATCCAATGTTTCCCAAAAAAAAATTATTAGAAAAATTAAAGCCGTGTATGTTTTATTATTATATGGTCGAATTTGTAAATTGTTCTTTAGACGAAACCACCCATTATAAAATTAAGTTAAGTAATAAACTTCAAAAAATGTATTTACAAGACCCAACATATGGAACTATTCAAAAAAATACATTTGATGATAAAAAATATTCATTTAAGTTTGATCCTACATTAATTAATAAAAGCACATTTATATTTGGGGCAAAAACATCAAATACACTCGCAAAATCCAAAAAATGTAATAGAAAAGAAAATCGAACCAGTAAAGCAAGAAGTGCGAAAGAAGTCGCCAAAAATAGGTCACATAGAGAAGGTGCCTCAAACTCGAAATATAAAAGAAATAATTGTACTTATGAGGATGTAGAAAGAAATGAAGCATATATAGAAATAATAAATTTGCGTAGACAAGGTATTACTGTTGATGATACAATACGTATGGGATTAGGCTTTATTAACAATAATATACAAGAACAAGATCAAGAATATTTTCATATTACTATAGGAAGTTTGTTCGAATAAAATTATGAAGACGTTATTACAATCTTAAGTTTATTAAACGACATTTTTATCACATATTCTTTCTATATCTTTATCGGCGATCCCCTTTGTACCTTTTAATAATTTTGCTAAATCTTTTGGTGTTTGTTCTATACCTTCTATTTTAATTTTTTCCATTTTCTTCTGTATTTCATTTGAAAAATCATTATGTTGAAAAACATGTTCATTTAACTTTTCAGTTAATGGGTTTAGATATCCTTTCAGATTTTTCTCTAAACTACATATAATAAGAGAGCGTAGATTTTTTTTGAATGGTTCACTGTCAATTAACTTAGTTTTTGCGTCATCAATGTTGACTCGAACTTGTTCCATCATTTGTTCCGGTTTTTGTAATGCCCATTGATACATTCTTGTGTTATTATTCAAAGCATCTACTATAGGATTAATTAATGGTTGGAACGTCTCTGGCTCAAAACCACCTACTATTTTCTTGGATTTGTTTTTGAGAGATGACCTTTTTTTATTTTTACCTTTTCTTCTTTTCGTTCCACCTGATTTACGCTCAAATGCTTTAATCCCAAAAAATTCTGGAATCCGTCTTAAAATACTGCTTTGAGATAATTGTAATTGTGGATCTAAATTCTTTTCATCTTTCGAAGAATCTACAGTATTACTCGGTGCGTTACATAAATTTGTTAAATCTTCTTTTTTAATAATAATTCCATTCGCTTTAGAAATAAATTTTGGATCTAGACGCACATTACCATTACAATATTCTATAATGTGCTTATGTATATTTTCTTTTAAAATGTCTTGTTTCAATTGTTCTGAAAACTTTTCTATTAATAATTTGCTAATAGACTGTATTGAATAATCTTTTATTAGTTTTATTACGTCCATTTTCATATCATTTAAATTACTTACTGCCTCAGAAGAAATCATAGTATAATATTTTATGATAAATTATTATATTTATTCTTTTTTTATACCAGTGAAGATTTGAAATGGGACGCCCTTTTGGGCGTCGTTTCAAATCGTTACTGGTATCTGACTCTTAAAGATTGAAAATTTCCCATTTTAAATCTTCAAGGGTTTAAAGACGATTCATCTTCTAAAACTACATGAACATTTTTTAATGTTTCTTTCATCTTTTCTTTATTGAAGTCTACACTTACTTTACTTGTTAATTCTTTAATCGTAATATTTTCAATAGATTCTACAATTTCTGCCATTTTACTCATAATATTTTGTTCTTTACTGCTACATATGTCAGTAATTGCTTTGTTCAAACTTTCTTCATTAAAACAATCGAGTAAAGTATTCACAATAATATCGTCTGATTTCATTTGATTTAAAAAGATAGTCATTACGCTTTTTTGTTTATCATATGGTTCGATCAATGATTTTTTATCCGATTCACCTAAATCATCTAAATCTAAAGTGTGTGAATAAAGTATACTTTCTTTTATTTCTTGATAATATTTGTCTTTACCCCAATTGATGCCATCCATCGCATGTGTATATGTATTCAAAATAACATTTCTAAAATCTTTTTCAAAATCTGGTGTATTGATAGCAGTTTTACATATTTCACTAACGGCTTCTTCCATCAGTATAGCCACCGTTTTTGCGAAAGCATTGAAGTATTGAAATGGATATGGTTCCATTGTTTTCGCACTATTAGGTCCCATTGTAGTTTTTATAAAATTATCTAGATTGTTTCTTTCAACATTCGGTACTTCTGTTATAAATGGTGATTCCGATTTATAATTACAATTCGTATCTCCCCCTATTATTTTTTTACCTAAACGACCTTTACGGCGACGTCGTGTTATATTTTTTTTATTATGAAAATTACGGTTTTTATTTGTACCTTTATTTGTCATATGATATACCCTATAAAATTCACTTATAAATAAAATTGAAAATAATTATTCAAATAAGTTTAATACAGATATTATATTTTCTTATTTCAACTTATTATGATGGAAGAAGTACAAAAGTTACATATAACACCGCAGTCTAAAACACAAAAGGTTCGTCGGAATTTGAATTTACAAGAAAAAGCAAGATTATGGGCAATATTAGATGAAGAAAAAGAAACAAGTAAACAAGATACTTTAGAAAAAATATATACAATTGAAGAAACCGAGTTTTGTACGAAATGCAATCAATTGTTGGTATATTCTGAAGAAGGATTCCCTTGTTGTCGTAACAAAAATTGTGGTTTTATGAGTCAATATACTTTAGATTATTCACCTGAATGGCGTTATTTTGTAAACGATCAAAAAGCAAATAATCCAAATACAAGTCGGTGCGGAAATCCAATAGATCCTCTTCTAGAAGAATCATCATATGCCTGTAAAATATTTTGTTCAAATGGTTCATCCAATGAAATGAAAAATTTACGTCGATGGAGTAAGTGGCATTCTATGCCTCATAAAGAAAAAATGCTTCATGAGGAATTCCAACTTATTGGTACATACGCAACAAATTCGGGAATCCCTAAAATATTTATTGATCACGCTAAAGTGATTTACAAAGATTTGTATGAACAAAAGAATTTTAGAGGAATGAAACGAGACGCAATTCGAGCGGCTTGTATATGGATTGCGTGTTGGCAAAACGGATGTCCAAGAACCCCAAACGAGATTGCTGATGTGTTTCATATTGATCGTAATAGTGCTTCTTTAGGATGTTCCTCCGCAGAACAATTATTACAAAGCCATGAACGTACAATGGATCCAGAAGATAAATTACAATTATGTGCTCTTACACCTTCTTCTTTTATTGATCGGTTTTCTAGTAAGTTAGAGTTGAGTCAGGAACAAGCATTATTAGCAAAATTCGTAGCAGCTCAAGTTGAAAAACGACAATTGATACCAGATAATAGACCACAAGCAATAGCAGCAGGTATTTTATACCTAATTTCTATTCATTGTCATTTAGGGTATTCAAAGGGGGACATAAAAAGTAGATTAGGCGACGAAGCGAGTGAAGTTACTATAAATAAATGCTTCAAAAAACTGAATGAGATGCATAAAGAAATACTACCATCATGGGTACATAAAAAATATAAAAAGACAGATGTGAAAAAAATATGAAAACAATGTACTATCTCATTATATATAATAAAAAATATGTCAACGGTTCCATCTGTCATATTTATAGTCCCATACAGAAATCGAGAAGTTCAAAAATCTTTTTTTTTGAGAAATATGAAATATATTTTAGAAGATGTAACAGATACATGTGAAATTTATTTTGCGCACCAAAATGATAATAGAAATTTTAACAGAGGAGCTATGAAAAATATTGGATTTTTAGCAATGAAACAAAAATATCCGGATCATTACAAAACGATCACTTTTGTATTTAACGATGTAGATACTAGTCCAGTTGAAAAGAATATTATAAAGTACAAAACTATAAAAGGGACTATAAAACATTTTTATGGATTCAAACATGCTTTAGGAGGAATTGTATCAATTACTGGTAATGATTTCGAAATGATAAATGGTTTTCCAAATTTATGGGGTTGGGGATTTGAAGACAACGAATTAAATAAACGAGCATTACAACATGGTTTAAATATTGATAGATCTACGTTTTTTCCACTTTTAAATGAAAATATAATACAAATACAAGGATCACTTTTAAGAGATGTTAATAAAGAGGAAATAGAAAAATATAAGAGAAAACAAATAGATGGCATGGGACATATTCATAATGTAGAATTTAAGATTGAAAAGAATATGGTTCATGTAAATAAGTTTTCTACTGGGTTTAATCAAAATGAAAAAAGAAATTATAATCATGATTTACGTGATGGGAATATTAATTCGAATCAACGTGGATCTATGGGTATGAAGTTTTTTCATAAATCACGATAAAATACATTTATATCAATGGTTTTGCTTCCAACCATTTATATGTAATACCAAACTCTTCATTTGTTTCCCATATACCTGATATTTTCAGAATAAAACGGAAATGGTCTAATGAAGAAGGTGGTTTTTCAAATATACGAAATTTCCCTTTTTGTAAATGTTTATATAGTGTCATATTGGAATTCTTTCTATGGGTTGTAAAATTTGCGTAATGTAACAATATTTGCGTTTCGAGTTTAAAAATAGATTGCAAAATAGATGAGTTTTGTATATTGTTTATATCAAAATGAACATAGTATTTGTCTTTACAGTTTTCGATATAGCTATGTTGTATAGGAAAATGAAAATATAATCCATTCATTGTAAAATTCATATGAGTGTATATTACTTTCGTAAAATACCCATCTAATAAGAGATTTTTCTGCGTATCTAAAAAATAAAAATATTGAGAATTATAATTTAATAGATCGAGTACTAATACATTCATTCTTTATTACAAATAATATAAGTATTCTATTTATTTAGATTTACTAACATTTTTTTTAATCTATATATTGTATAATAATGAAATCGAGTCGTGAAGGAACTTTAGGTTTAAAATCCAGGGTAAATTTCCAATGGAAAGGTCGAACCTTCTCTCAAATAACATCTATTTTACAAAAGAATGATCGCAATAACCATACTGTTAAATCAAAGAAAACGTTTTTTAAAGCATTGCCAAATACCGGTTATCGTAGAGAAATTATTACAAATATTAACAATACAAAAAATATTCATTCTTCTATATCTTTGTTAATGGATACACCCGGATCAACTATTGTCAATGGCAATTGTTCAGAATGTATTGGAAATCCAAATACTTTAGAAATTCAACAAGACAATAATGATGGCGCACGTCCATGTAGTGCGTGTGATGTATCTCTTACAGAAGGCAATCCTGAATATAAAAATAGTAAATATTTACATTCTTTGTCTCAACAAGATAACGCAAGACGTCGTGTACGAAGTAGTGGTATGGCAAAACCACGTTATGATATCAATAAAAATGGGCGACTTGAATCATTTATGTCGTCAAAACAATATATGCATAGTCGAAACAAAACATTTAGTCAAAATCAATTTAATAATATTCGTATTGGTGATTCTTCCGTTACAGCAGGACATTCAAATACACTCGATAATAAGTATGCTTCAAATACAATTCAACATTGTGATGGGAATTCTGATTCTATGACGAAATATGTACCAATATATTATAAACCGAGTAATTCGAAATTCGCACACCAAGGTAGTGTAGATTCGAGTGCTAGATTGCTTCGATTGAAATACGATACAATTACAAAAACTGGTAATAGAATGAGAGAAGCATATGGTACCCATACAGCAAACGCACTGGCTTATGGTGTACCTGAAAATGGATACACGATAAAAGATAAGATCGGGTATCCCAATATTTGTTCTCCAAAATTCCCTAAAGGGTATAGTTGTAAGTAAAATTAGGAAGGAATTTGCTGTAATAGTTGTTCTTTTGTAAGAGAGGGTACTACCATTTTTGACTGGAGTTCTTCTCGTGTTAAATAATTCGCTTTTAAATCGCTTAAACCTTTGTATTCCATAGAAGAAGTTTCTGGGATGGATTCATTTCGTGATTTATAACCAACATCATTCAATGCGTCTTGGAACATCTTTTGTCTAAGATCATTTGCGTTAGTGGTCATAAACTTTCGGTATTGCCAGTTTGATTGAATGTTATTTTCACGTATAATATTATTGTTAATTTCCGCACCTGGTTGCCAAGACGCATGAATATTCCGTCCATCTGTGGTAAGAGGTGGAAATTTATTATACTGATTATTTGTTTGATAGCCATCATTGGGTACATGTATTTGTGGATACGCTTTATCTAAAGTGGATCCTTGCGCACTTTTCAAGTATTGAAACATTATATACTTATTTAATGGATTTTATTACTCCATTAAATAAATTCCTAAACATCTTTATTCTAAATCTTTAGCAATTATTTCTTCATTGTCCATTATCAATTGAATTAATTCTGTTTTTTTCATTTTTGTTGGATCAGTAGATAGTCCATCACGAATAACAATGGTTTTAAGCATTTGAATATTCATCTTTTGTAATTTTTTTCTACTTTGCTTTTGCATTGATGTGGTATTCTCCGTAATTTGAGAACTTATCTCATCTTCTACTAAAGGTTCAGTTTCTTCTAGCTTTGTTACATGTATCGTATCTATCACTGGTTCGTTATTATCATCAAATTGTGTACTCGTTTTTATAGCCGTTGTATTATTCTCAAATTCTTCCAATTCTTCGACCTGTGAATGTGTATTTTCATTTTCTTCTAAATTATCATTACCATTTAGGCTTTCTACATCATCTAATTCACCATTTTCAAAGTTATTTACATCTATTCTTTGCGTGTACATTAACACTGGATCAATACCGTACACTGGATCAATATTTCCTAAAGTAGTAGGATCTGTTTTGTCAATTAAGTTTTTTAAAAATTCATCCAAAGTGGGTGTTTTGTAGTTGGGGTCATGTGTTGGTTCTTTTGTATCATCTTTAGGAATATTGGGTAAAGTTGTTTCATATTTTTCTATTTGTTTTACCATCGTTTTACAAATATCTCCTAAAGTTTCATTCTTTTTCTCTAAAACATCTAAACGTTTCTTGAAATGGTAGAACATTAGTAAAACCATAATAAATGAAATACCGAAACATAAGAATAGAACGCTTTCTAATAACGAAAACAAATTCATCATTTTATGTATTTTTGGATTTTTAATTATGTATACAAACGTATGTTCTTTAACCACATTTAAGAATTAATTAAATAATTTATTTCAATTCATATTTTATAGATAGTTCATGAATATTTTAGAAGAAATACCTAAATCAAAGTCGGAGTCCATTTTATCTTCATTACCTTCTAAATCTATTTCTTCCTCTAAAGATATAACAAGTTCCCAGACAAACTTTAACAATGAACCAGTAGCTTCTGTAAGTGATCATTTTAGTGTATTTGATCTTCGTACATTGATCATCATATTTTTATTGTTTTTAATTTTTTTAACTTACTTTGGTATCAATGTATTGAAAATTTTTGGAGAAGCTATGCAAAAAGGTGTAGATTTATTATCTCCTGCGTTTACTCAATTACTAGATATGATTGGTTATTCTTCTGGTAGTGCTTTGAATACCGCCGCAGAACTTACTTCTGATGTTACCAAAGAAAGTGTAGATATCGCAGAAGGCGCTATAAAAAATGTGGGAAATATTCTAATAGGTGACGAAGCAGTTGGACATAAAAAATATAAGAATGTATTGAATGAACCATCCCCTGATGTACCAGAGGATAATATACAAAAATCTCTTACTGCTTCAAAGACGAAATGGTGTTTGATTGGAGAATACAAAAATAAGAGAGGATGTGTAGATATATCTGAGAGTGATAAATGCCTTTCCGGACAAGTATTTCCAAATGAAGAAATGTGTTTAAACCCAACACTACAATCACAAAACTAACTTTGTCAAAAATTATAATTATGTATAAATTTTGACGTTTTATTCGGGGTTTTCCGCATAAATTATTTCGTTGAAACGATAATTATATAAAGGTACATTATTGTCTAATCTTAAATAAATCGGTTTTCCAGGAACATCAGAATTAGAGGACAATTGTGGGGTGTTTGAACAGTCGTTTACTCGACGATTTCCTCGATTTCCTCTTATAATACCACTAAATGTTTCCGAACGTGTAGGACGATTTATTTTATTACTCGCTTTCGTATTCGCATATTTTAATATCTCTACTTTTCTTCTCATATCTAATTCTTCTTTTGTAAAATTTCGAGTTTCATTGGTATATGGGGATATTGGTGTAAAACGTGTAGGTGGGGTTGGATTTGTCATTCTTAATTTTCTTAATGCGCAATATGAATCACCCATAGATTTTCTATATTGTATATTTGGAAATTACTATTTCTCTCAATATTTATCTGAATACCACATGTTGGATAAATAACTATAAGTACCCGTTTTCGCTCTAGAATCTATTGACAAATCACTCGGTCTTGTATTAGGACCAAACATAACTACATTATTAATTTCAAATACATTCATCGCATATGAATAATACCGCAAATCTGCTAATTTCCCTGGAAATCCAGTATTACCACAAACTGTCACATCATTAAAATTTTGTTTTGGGGCATTTAACATATTATGTCTTTTTGCTATAGTTCCATTTACATATACATCTAATAATGTGTTTTGTAATCTGACTGCTACGTGAACCCATTTACGAATTGGAATAGACTCTACCGTAATTCTATCTCTTCCATTATTGTTTCCAGTTGTCTCTTGTCCACCATTATGATCCATCATTAGTACTAAATTATATTGAGTATTATCCGCACTATCCGCTGTATCTATTTTTTCTACATATAGACCTGGTCCGTTCATTAAATTGAGTCCAGTGGTAGCATCAAAATTTTCATTGCCTTTTACAAATATATTTTGGGGTGTACTAGCAGTACTGGCTGTATTTAAGAATAACCATACGGACCATGTAAATTCAACACCTCGGTGACGATCATTTGATTTTAAAACGGGTGCTGACTCCAGATTAGAAGGATCCTGAGGAACAATCACTTTATCATTACCATTCAATGCGCCTTTGATAATATATGGATTACTAGATGGTGTTAAGAAATATCCGAGTATAGAAATCATTATTTTTAAAACAATCATGAATATAATCACTACTAATAGAATAAATGAAAATTTCGCTAACAATGAGTTGGAAGTCAAAAAATCATTACTCGCTTCTGAAACGCTTGTATTTGAAAAATCTTCTAAAGAATCTCTTATACTTTGTTTCATCTCTGTTAAACTAGAACTAACTCCATCTACTCCGTCATATACTGTATTTTTCATGTCTTCCCCTGAAGGAATACTGTCTTGTATTTGTTCAATTACAGGTTTTTCACCGTCCATTATTAATATACTATAATATACTATAATAAATTATATAACGCTTTATTCATCACCCTATTAAAACCATTGTAGAATATTATAGGATTTAATTATTCAATGGTTTAAAATAGTGTGAATTGACGCAAATCTAGATCATCTTTTGTAATGGTGACCCTTCCACCATATGAAGACAACAATTTGCTAAAGTAGTTTCCACCATTTCCATCCATATATTTATTCCATGCGGTTGATGGATCCATTGGTCGAGGAATGCGCTCAAATTTGGAAATGTATCCTTTACATCCACTATTACATAATCCGTATGATACATTCGAATCTTTTGATGTTGTGGTCGGCATAGTATCTAGTTGAGTTGATCGGATTAGTTTACCATCCACATACAAATCGACAATCTTGTTATCAACGCTAATAATGACATATGCCCACTTTTGTAGAGGGAAGTTTGTCATTACTTCATGAGTTACTATTCCATTTACAGTAGTATCGATTTCATACTTCAAAGTTGTATTGGGATCTACATATAATCTCATTACAGTATTATTTCCTGAATTCTGTACTTTGAATATTTCTGTTTGGGATGTTGGATTGAGAGTATCTATATAAACCCATATCGACATACTATAACGGCTTGATTTCGGATTTGATAATGTAGAATAACTTATTGTTCCATTACTATTGCTTAAATCAACTTTTTTCGATATTACTTTGCCTTGTTCTGATATAACTTTATATAGAATGTAAATAATTACCAATAAAATTACGCCTAAAATTACTAAAGTATAATTCATTTATTATACAATTAATATATATTATTTACTGGTGGGTTTGTTGTTTTTAATAAATTATAGGACTGGGCGATTTGACTCTCATTTAACTTTTCTTTGTGAATACGTACTTCACAAATTGCTCCATGTATTTTTTGTGTATTCGAACCGGTTGTTATTACTTGTGTATAAGTATAATTTGGCATAAAATTTGCTAAAGATATTGTTTCTGTCAATATTCCATTTATAAATAAATCTACATAATTGTCATGATAATTAAATACTAAATAATTCCATCTTTGAAATGGAATATCTAATTCTGTTGATATTTCTTGGAAAGGATCGTCTAGTTTTCCTGTTGTGTCATCCGTTTCTACATTATTTGAATATACAATCTTTAGTTTTGAACCTTTACAACCAATATAAGGAGCTCCAAACCGGGGATCATCTGGAGATTCATCTGTTGATAAATCATCCCCAACACGGAATATCATACTCTCTTCATTTTCTCCTAAACTTGGACGATTCAAAGTCAACCACATAGAAACACTATAATTGCGTATAAGTGATGCCATTTCAGGATCTTCATTATTTTCTTCTGAATTCTTTTTAGATTCGTCTGATGCTAAATACAATATATCTGCGTTAGCGATTACCTGTTTTTGGTGTAGAAATATAGGTTGTGATACTATACGAGTATTATCTTTGAACAGATATTGTGAATAAACCTTTGGTAAGTATACATACAATAAAATAAAAATGATTTCCGCAAATACTAAAGCATACACTACTTTGGGGGTTGTTTTGAACTCGTTCAATAAATATTTGAAATAATCTGTTATTAAACAAGGAATAAAAAATAGCGCATAAAAGAATATACTTGTTTTGCTTTTTCGTGTATAGGACTCTTCGAAAAATATACTAAATATAATTGAAATGAAAAATAACACAATCATAGCGAGTAATAATTTTGATGAAATCGTTATCATGTACGACGCTTCGCTAGATAATGGTGGTAAATCATTTACAGTTGTCAAGTTTTGTACGGTATCATTTATTATTCGATTTACAGATGGTAGATATGATTTTAATAACATGAATAAGGTTACTAGTATGATAAGAATAAGAAGAAAGATATAACGATTATCTTTCACATTTGATAAAATAAAATACGCAAATAGTATTAAGGGGAGAATTATTGCTACTAAATATATTACGTTTGATTTATCACTTAAAGCATCTTCATCTTTACTGATAGCACTGAAAATTACTATGAAATATAATATAAATAATAAATATAATAATCCTTTATATAAAACTGTGTATTTATCATCATTGACATTTGGTGGAACTGAACTAGTTGGCATATATATATTCTGTATATATATGGATGTACATAAATAATAGTCTATTTTTCAGGTATAGATATACATTTGTCTATGTTGTCTATATCTAAATCTTCCCATTTATCTAATAATATTACAGGATATTGCTTACTAAAATATTCTGTTATATGATTTTTCAAACAAATTGGAACAACATCTAGATATACACATTCCCAAAATCGGTGAGTATCTAATCCATTGCCTTCAGGGCATATGGCATATTTGAATGTTCGCAACAGGTTGAGATAACTATTATAATTACTTTTTTTTTGTATGGGAATCCCTTTGTCTTTAATTATATTGTGACAATAAGAACGTTTACTTTTGCATGTACCAATATTAAAAAAACAATAAATGAAATTACTTTTTTCGATTGGTTTTTTTAGAACCGACTCCCATATTTTTAAATTTCCATGAGGCCACATAGAATTCGCTATCCCTATTCCAATTGGTATAAGTTTTTCATTTGGTTCACAATTAATGTTTTGTGTATATATTTTTTCTAAATTTGGCAATTCAAATAATTTTTGGTAACCTCTTTCAAATGGGCCATCAGAATTATGGAAATAAAGTATGAACGTGGTTTCTACTGTATTTAGTAAATCAAATAATTTTTTAAAATTATGAGTAAGTATATGTGTATAACAAAATATTTTCACGAATTTATCTACTTTTGGAAAGGTAGATGAGTGTATATTAACTTTTCTTGAATCGTCACATGATTTTATTCGTGGATTCTTATCAAAATATTTTGGTTCTCCTATAAAATAGTCACAGTCTAATTGATATTTTTCCCCGGTTATAATATGATCGGTCATTTTATAAAATAATGAGTTATTGTTTATGTATAAATAAAGACAAATAATAAAAATTGAAAATCTACAACTATATTTCGGATACATAACACTCAAACCTTTTGTAAACATTTATTTCCATAATGGATATCGAATCTCAATTGACTCCAGAGAAACTAGAACTCTTTTTAAAGGTATTTTATAAGGAATTACGTCAAAAACGTCTTCATAAAAAAAGGTTTGTATATCACAGTGGAAATACTATTAAAAAAATCGAATCCATGCTTTTTAAGGAATGTATTGTAGCAAATGAAAAACAAACTATAAAAGAAGACTCTATTGTCGTAAAATTTAGAAACAAAGATGATATTCCCGGTACTTTTGTGATTTTGCTGAAAAATTTAAAAAAATTTGATATTGAAAACTCTATAAAAAATAAAAAAGAATATGTATCCTTACCATCTATTCATAGATAACCAATATATTATCTATAAATATATTTATGTAGACCTTGATAAATACCAAAAAGATCACTATAGGTTCTCTATAGTTGTTTTTTTTCCATGACATTCTCTACATAGTGCGACTAAGTTATCTATATGATTGCTTCCTCCATATTCTAAGCGTAATTTATGATCCACTTCAAACCAAGCGGACAATTGTTCTCCACAATCCCCACATGCCCAATTTTGCCGTGAAGCCACATACTTCTTTTTTGTCTCACTTACAGAACGTTTGGAACTATTTCTACCAGAATTCAATAAACGAGATTCCGATGAAGATGTTCCGCCACTTATTCCATTTCCTGGAAGAAACATGTCTAATAATTTATATTCTTTTCCTTGTGCGGTTTGTCCATCTTCCATATTTCGAGAGAAATTTTGTTTACTTGTAAAGTCCATTATAGGAGATATTACATTACTTGTATTCTGATCTACTGGCAAATACTTCAAATACTCATGTGAAGTTGCAAACATTTCATTGGCTCGCTGTGGATTCTTTTTTAATAACCAATAAGCCATTATTCCACCAAACGCAATACCTGCCATTTGATAATATTTTTTATAGCTTAATAATTGTTTCAAATATTTACCTTCTGTATATACGTTTGCTATTAAAAATCCAGTTAATAATATCATCACTAATTCAAAACGCATGTGATTCTATACATTCTACTTATACATTATTGTGTATAATAAATAATAAAACATGCTAAAATAAACAATAAAGCAAAAATTATGTGTCTTTTTTGTATTCCCAGTTTTTCAGATAATTTGTATTGTTTTGGCAAAAAGCGATTATAGTATTCATCTAAATGCTGGAAATATTGCTTTTCTTCCATACCAATTTCTTTGTGTAATTTATTTTGGATAAAATGAATCCAATATGTAAAAGAATCACGATTATCTAAATATGGTGTTACAGGAAAATAATCGAGAAGTTCTATTAACTTTTTTTGTATAGAAACATTTGGACAAAATAATGGTATATTTGAGACAAAGTCATAATATTTTCGTTTCATTACTTTGTTTGGAAAGTCGGGATAATTATGAGCAGTAGAATATAAAAAGAACCAAAAATGGGGTAACCATATTTCCGCATTTAAATCCTTCATTATACTATAATATGAAAAAAACAATTTAAATAAAAACCATCTTTTTAAAAAGGGTAACACGTTCATGGAAAACAAACGTAAAAATCGAAATTCAAAGCATAAACAAAATTCTGAAGTATTGTTTTGTAACAATTGTGGTAAATATGGTCATTTATTTCATATTTGTAAAATTCCTATTACAAGTATAGGTGTCATTTGTTTTCGAGTTAATCAAGGAGAATTAGAATTTCTGATGATTCGGCGAAAAGACACTTTAGGATATACAGATTTCATGAGAGGGAAATTTTCATTAAAACAGAAATTCTACATAATAAATATGATTAAACAAATGACACGAAATGAAAAGGAATTATTACTAAATCGTTATGAATCGTACAAAATATCTAATAATAATTCATTTAACATGAAAGATAAAATTATTCAATTAATAAAAGGTATAAATCATGAAGGAGAATTTTATGATCTGAAAACAATCATTTTAGAAAGTAATTTAACTTCTGATTGGCAAGAACCAGAATGGGGATTTCCTAAAGGCCGACGTAATGTACAAGAATCTGATTATGATTGTGCGGTACGAGAATTTTCCGAAGAAACTGGATACTATACATCAGATTTGAAAAATATCCGTAATATTGTACCTTTTGAAGAATTATTTACGGGTTCTAATTATAATTCTTATAGACACAAATATTATGTTATGTATATTCCATATGAAACCAGTATAAAAAACAATAATTATCAAAAAAGCGAAGTAAGTAAAATGGAATGGAAAACTTTGGATAACTGTTTAAAATCGATTAGACCTTATAATTTAGAAAAGAAACAAGTCATTCAAAATGTTCATAACTGTTTGAAAAATACTTTATTGTATTCTTTGCGAAATGTATAATATTATATTTCTAGTATAAAATATAATATCTCTATAATATAAACAATGAGCGATGTTATTGTAGAAAAAAAAAACAAAACAAAGCGTTGTCCTAGAGGAACACGATATGTACCAAGTCGTGACATGTGTTTACCAACAGAACAAGCACTTGCCATTATAAGCGAAGAAAAGCAAAGAAATAAAAAAAATAAAACTCGGAAAAATACAAAAAGAAATCAAAATAAATTGGATGAAAAGTTACCAGTTGAAGAAGAAGATGTTAAAGAAGAACCAGTTGAAGAAGAACCAGTTGAAGAAGAAGATGTTAAAGAAGAACCTGCTAAAGAAGAACCTGCTAAAGAAGAACCTGCTAAAGAAGAACCTGCTAAAGAAGAACCTTCTATAATTGAACAAGCGAGTACATTTTTTAAAAGTATGACGAACACCATAAATGATACGGTTGATTCGATTTCTGAACAAAGCAACAATAAAATCAGCGAAAACAATGTGGTAAAAGAAACTATACAAGAATCAGACGTAACAAATCTCCCATCCACACCAGAAGTAGAAAATCCTGAAGAAGAAGAAATGGTTGAAGACGAAGAATATAAATTATCTCAAGAACATGATGAAGAAAACAAAGATATGTTTTTGAGAGAAAAAGAAGAGTACTATGATAATAGTAAAGAATTCCCTACATTCTTATATCCTAGACTCGATGATCCTAATTTTAACGAAATACTCGCTTCTAAACAAGAATTTAATGACCACCAATTCCCAGATAAACCTTCGGATGATATTCAAGAAGCCTCCGCAAAAGAATGTGAAAAAGAATTCGAACTTATGCCACATCAACAGTTTTTAAAGAATTTCATGTCTCTCGATACACCATATAATAGTGTTTTATTGTACCACGAATTGGGAACTGGGAAAACTTGTAGTGCTATAGGGATTACAGAAGAAATGAGAGAATATATGAAACAAACCGGATTTTTAAAGAAAATCATGATTATTGCGTCACCAAATGTACAAGATAATTTCAAAAAACAATTATTTGATTCTTCCCGTCTAAAACAACTCAAAAATGGTGCGTGGAATTTGGATACTTGTGTAGGAAATAAATTATTGAAGGAAATCAATCCTACGGATATAGAAGGATTTTCTCGAGAACAAGTAATAAAAGCCATAAAAATTATTATACGAAAGTACTATCGCTTTATGGGATATGACTCAGTAGCTTTGTATAGTGAATCTGACATGAAGCATATGAAACGAAAAGAAGAACGACAAAGAAAACGAGAAGGCGGTGTAGAATCATTTTTAGAACACGTACAAGAAGAATTGCCAGAAATATTAGACTTAGAACCTATTAAAGCATCTGACAGTGAAGAAATAAGACAACAAAAGAAAAAAGTAATTTCAAAATTGAGAGAAAAATTCGATTATAGACTGATTGTAGTCGACGAATTTCACAACATGATCTCTAGAAAGGATACCAGTACAAAATCTTCCGCACGAATATTATTACAAATTGTCCAATTTTGTAAACATACACGTCTAGTGTTATTATCAGCGACTCCTTTATATAATAGTCACAATGAAATTATATGGGTGACAAACATTATGAATATGAATGATAAACGTGCTATTATTTCTCATAGTCAGGTTTTCGATAAAAATGGCGATTTCGTGAAAGAAAAGAAAAACAAGGATGGAATTGTTATTCAAGAAAGCGGTGATGATTTATTACGAAGAAAACTGACAGGATATGTGTCATATGTTCGTGGTGAAAATCCATACACATTTCCTTATAGAATATATCCTTCAACATTCGCAGAAAATTCACATGTATTATCAACCTATTCATATCCTTCAAAACAATTTAACGGGGCACCTATACAAGAAACACCCGTAAAATATGTATTAGACAATGTGTATGTCAATGTATTACAACCATATCAAAAAAAGGTATACGATGTGGTTGTAAAACAACTCTCAAATGAAGTAGAAAACTTTGATAAAAAGACTTCTTTCAATTTCCAAGAACTTACATCTCCTCTTAGTGTACTGAATATGACATATCCCAATGATTCAATTGTAGTGGATAAAAACGCAGAAGCACCAAAGGCAACAACACCGAAATATTTATATGGAAAAGACGGATTGTATGAAATTATGAATTTTGATCGGGTTATACAACCAGTAGAACAAATACGCAATTTTGAATATAAGCCTCATATCTTGAAAAAATATGGTCGTGTTTTCGAAATAGATAAAATCGGAAAATATAGTGCGAAAATCGAATCGATTTGTAATGCGATACAAAATTCAACAGGAATTGTTCTTATATACTCTCGTTATTTAGAAGGTGGATTATTACCAATGGCACTTGCTCTTGAAGAAATGGGATTTTCACGTTATAGTTATTCATCTCATATTCGTCCTTTTTTAAAAAAGAAAAAAGAATATTTGAATCCTCTTACTATGAAAAAAAAAGAGTTAAAAGATGAATATGTAGCAAAATACGCTATGATTACAGGTACGAAACTTTTTTCCCCAAACAATGAATTAGATTTGGAATTAATCATGAATCCAGATAATAAGGATGGACGACATGTGAAAGTAGTTATGATATCTGAAGCGGGTAGTGAAGGATTGGATTTCAAGTGTATTCGACAAGTTCATATTTTGGAACCATGGTATAATATGAGCCGTATTGAGCAAATTATTGGTCGTGCGGTTCGTAATAAAAGTCATTGTTCATTACCATTAGAACAAAGAAATGTTGAAATTTATATGCACGTATGCCATACGAATAATTTATTTGAGAGTGCGGATATGTATATGTATCGTCTAGCGGAGTCAAAAGCTATACAAATCGGGAAAATTACTCGAATTATGAAAGAATCGGCAATTGATTGTTTATTGAACCAAAATCAGAATAATTTTTTAGAAACTAAAATGAATTCAAAATTAGAAATCGAACTTTCAACAAACTCAAAGAAAATTAATTATAAGATTGGTGATAAACCTTTTTCAAGTAAATGTGATTATATGGAACAATGCGAATTAACGTGTAAACCGCAAAACATACTCAATAAAGACGTAAATAAATCGACGTATAATATTCGACATATTCAGCAAAGTAAAGATGGTATTGTGAAACGAGTTAGAGCGTTATATAAAGATCGTGCCTTTTATACCTTACCAGAGCTAATAAAAGAAATTCAGACGATTCATTCATATCCTATAGAAGAAGTATACTACACTTTGTCTCAATTCATTAAAAATAAATCTGAATGGGTAGTTTATAAAAATCAAATAGGTTATCTTATCAAAAAGAACGATATCTATGTATTTCAACCTAACGATTTGAAAAACCCCCACGCATCTATTTATGAAAGAACCGCACCCCCATATGAAAAACCAGAATATGGAACAATTGAGTTTCAAAATAAAACTAGTTCTGATAAAAAAGCAAAAAAAATAACAAAGGAAAATAATGTTATAGAACCACCAGTAACCCTCTCTGAATCTAAAAAAACAAACAATAAGAATACAATAATGAATAATATTGCTAAATCGACTGAATTTGAATTTGTAGATAATAAGAAAATACCTAGCGCTTTAGGAACTATGGTGGAAACGAAGATGATCACTCCTACAAACACATATGATACATTTGTACGAAAATTAGAATCCGATGTAGAATTTTGGCAACAACATGTAGATGAGTATTATAAAAAAAAAGAAAATGAAAAAGCGACGAAATCCAGAGATATGACTCATATGGGATTTCGTGTTTATCAAATTATGAAATATTTTCATGGACACGATGGAAATGTACTGATAATCGATATGATTTACCACATATTAGATTTAACCATGTACGCAGAAAAATTAAATTATGTTCAAACATTATTTCAAAAAGAGAGTGATTTTGAAGAATTACCAGTAACAACTTACAATGGAGACGTAGAAAAAGTTATAAGAACATATTATCGCAATAAAATGTTTTATCATTCTACTAAAAAATACTATACATTATGTATGGCAAAAGCAAAAAAAATTATGTATATGGTGTTTAGTGAAAATGTATGGAGAGAAGCTACTCCATTAGAAAAAGAAGATAATGAACTATTAACCTGGATGGACTCTCAATTTCAAAAACGAGACAAGATCCTTCAAAAAGTGAGAAATGAATTAAAGAACTCATATTCGGATAAATCTTCTATAGGGTTTATTAGCGTAAACAAATCTGGTTTAGAAGTGGACGGATATAGTTTTAAATTAAAGAACCTGCTTCAAATACGTAATAATTTAGGTGCTAGTTGTGATCAAGGATCTAGAGAAGTGACATTGGACTCTTTAAAATCAGTGAAAAAATATTTAGGAAAAGAAGAAGAAAAATATACTATAGTAGCAGATAATATATATGTTACTGTAGAAGAAAAGGAAATACGTATTACAAAACATCATATTTGTTTGATATTTGAGTTATTTTTGCGTCATATTAAAACAGATGTATGGTTTTTAACACCTGAAGAAAGTATTCAAACAGATATAACCCATTTAAGTATTCAAACAAATAAAGTAGGTAATGATGTGGTATATGATTTAGTGGAAAAAAATAAAAAGTAAAAATTGAAAATATATATAATTGGATAAATATATATATAGCAATGGCACAGGCACACCCAAAAAACATGAATAATTCGAAAACAATCACGAATGATGTTATGTATACGACAAATTTATTGGAAATGAAAGTGATTTTGTCTATGAATCAGATCGGAACAAATATGACAAAGAAAAATTTACAAAATACTATCAGTCATTTTATAAGTGGAAAATGTATTGAAGAAGGATACGTTCAACCAAATACAATAAACATTAAATCATATTCGAGCGGTATTATGAAAAAAGACAAAATAGAATTTCATGTTGTTTTTGAATGTAAAACATATAATCCGGTAGAAGGATCATGGATACATAATTGTAAGGTACAAAGTGTCACAAAAGCAGGAATTCATGCGAATGTGCATGATAAACAAAGTAATATTCCAGCAACTGTATTTATTATTCGAGATCATTTTATTGGAAATACGCAATTTAATGAAGTGAAAGAACAAGATTTGATAGATGTTAAGGTTATTGGTACCCGTTTTGAATTGAATGATAGTTGTATTGAAATATTGGGAAATTTGATGCCTCGTAAAAAATAAAAAGAATAGACTATAAAATAATTATAAATACATATAAATATTTTTTTATGAATTTGAATAGAATGTTGACACAAGAAATTTTAGAAGAAATTCATCATCTAGATTCATCGAATCATATTGTAATTGGAACTATTTTGAGAAAGTATCCCAAAGTGAAATTAAATGAAAATAAAAATGGTATTATGGTAAATATTTCGACATTGCCAGAAGAAGCTTTAGAAGAAATTTTAGATTATATGAAATATTTAAAAGAACAACAATGCGTTCTAAATGAGAGAGAGGAACAAACAAATGAGTATAAAAAACTTATCACAGAACTAAATAAAATTGAAATAGCATAAACACAATTTCTTATACAGTATTAAAAGATGTATTGGACACAATCTTTGGTAGGTATTCAACCATGGAATCTAGATCAATTGAAACCATATATGTTTAGTGTTGATATTAAAGATAATATTATTGATAATAATCCAAAAATAGTTGAAGAAAATAATGATGATATTGGCGTATTTGATACTGAAGCGAATCAAATGGATATGCCTGAAGTATCGCAAAAAATAGTAGATCCAGTCAAGGAATGTAATGTTTATGATCGTATAAAAAGCAATACTATATCCGTAGGAAAATGTGTAGATTCTCTATTCTGGACTTTGTTTTTAGCAAAGCATGGTTATAGTGAATATAAACGGATTGGATTACATAATGGCAAAGCTGAAAATAAAGAAAAGCAAGATATTGGTGATCACTTCTTAAAAGAAGGCGCAAAAAGCTTATCTAGTATTTTGAATCACAAGCTCACAAAAACGGGATCTATGAAAATAATTGAAGATTTATTAACATTTCCGAAAACACCATATTCTTCTCTATACGCATTCGCATTTTATTATGAAATGAATATTTATTTGGTCGACGTAAATAAAAAGATTTATATAGAATTTACACATCAAACCAAATCCGTACAAAATATTATATTATATAAGAATCCCAATAAAGGTCAACCTACCTATTTTATAGATTTGAATGAATCTGTTTATAACATGAACTATATAAGTATACAATATGTTCGGTTGGTAAATGAATCAAAACCTCTAATGGCCGCATCACATTATAAAGTGGCAGATTTAGAAAATTTGGCTTCTATTTTAGGTATAAAAATAGATGGAAAAATAAAAAAAGCAGAGTTATATGAAAAAATAGCATTACATTGTGTGTGGGAATGAAATGACAGTAGACCAATATTGTGAAAAATTGAAAAAGGATATATATAGTTTTTTATTCTCATTATAACATATATTTTAATTATGACAGAAGATACAAATATGAAAGCATTGTCATATGATTTTGAACAAATATTAAAACATTATTTAGTAAATTGTAATTCTGTTAAGAATAAGATTCAAAATCAAAAGCAATTACCAGAATTGGAAGTTCGTTTTGGTACAAATAGTAAGTATGCGAAGCCGATTTCTATTATAGATTATCAAAATGTAGTCACGAATCTATTGGAAAACAATTGGACGAGTACAACAAATGATATGAAAGGACATCAGATGTTACGTGTTATACCAGAAAGACTTAATTTAGACATGAGAAATATTCCAAAAACAACTACTCCGGATGAGCCTCTTCCAGATGGATCACCGCCTCTAAAATCGCAACAAGGCGGAGAAAAACGTAAACAGTTTATAATGTCTAATATTCGAGCGGAATTAGATGGTATAAATACGATACAAGATTATTGTGTTCATAATGATTTAGAAAAATTGTTCAATAAATATAATGTTGTCCGTTTCACAAAAAAAAACCGAGTTATCAATCCAGAAACTGGGAAACCTTTCGGAATGGTAGATTATATTGACCATAATTTTCGAGTATCTTATATGGAAGAAGAAGAATTCAAAATGGCCAGTAATTATGCTCCTGTAAAACGTACTATATATGAATGGCCAAATTCTAAAAAGACATTTCGTTGTATTAATCGTGTTCGTTTTCAACATCCGGATTATCCAGTGTTTGTTGATATTAGTATTGTGAAAACCAATAAAAAGGTTTCTTATAAAAATGGAAAGACTGGTCCACCTAGCCCAACAGAAACGATTCAAGAATCAGATGTATTCAATACAGTACCTATATATGAAATAGAATTAGAATTGGATAATAATCGTGCGCATACATTCGATGTAAAAACACTTATGGCTCATTTGAAAAAATGTATCCGATTCATATTGTCCGGACTTCAAGAATCTCCATATCCAATACCATATAGTGAACAAGATACTATATTAAAAGATTATATGTGTCGTATGTACACTGATTCATGGCTGACTACTGAAAAACCTCTTCCGTATTTTGTAGGCCCTCAGAATGTGTCTTTACAATTGGAAAATATGGTGTGTCATAAAAATGAGAATTCAAATTTAATATCTATATGTAATGATTATACAGTCACAGAAAAAGCAGATGGGTTACGAACATTATTATATGTTTCTAAAGTTGGAAAAGTGTATATGATCACCGGAAATTTGAAAGTGATTTTTACTGGATCTATGACGAAGGAAAAATTATGCTGGGATAGTTTATTAGATGGTGAATTTATTATGTATGGAAAACTTCCTAAAAAAAAGAGGCTATTTATGTTTGCGGCATTCGATATTTATTATTTTGGTGGAATGCAAAAAAAAGCACATGTACGTCATTTACCATTTTCGACAAATGATGAAGAAGCACTTGAGGATGGATTCCGTTTGTCACTGTTGAAAAAGTTTCATGCGATGTGTGTATTAGAATCAGTTACATCAAACTCGTCATGCGAATTCCGTATTCGTTGTAAACATTTTGAACAAACGAAATCAGATGAACAGAGTATTATGGAAGCATCGTCTATTATATGGTCACGTGAATATGAGTATGAAACGGATGGTCTTATTTATACTCCAATGAATACAGGAGTTGGATCTATGAAACCAAATGAAGCACATGAATTAAACGGGAAAAAGTTTACGTGGCAAGCGTGTTTTAAATGGAAACCGCCTCATTATAATACTATTGATTTCTTAGTAGAAACACAAAAAGATAAAGATGGACAAGATTTAATACGTTATATTGCGCATGATGGTGATGAAATCATGACAAAACTTATACCATATAAAACATTGATATTACGAGTCGGATTTGATAAGAAAAAACATAAATATATGAATGCGTTTCATGATATGTTGTATGACAATGATACCTATTTTCAAAATTTGATTGGTAGTGAAATAAACGACAGTCATACAAATTATGTGGCCATGCCTTTTGTACCTACTGTACCATATGATCAGGACGCATATATGTGTCATATAGAATTAGAGAAGGATTCGAAGGAACATTTACAAATGAAAACTTTGGAAGGTGAAATCTTCCAGGAAGATATGATCATTGAATTTCAATATATAAAAGATGATCCGAAAAAGACAGGCGCATGGCGATGGGTCCCATTAAGAGTACGTCAAGATAAAACACAAGCATTGCGTGAAGGAAAGAAAAGTATGAATAACTATACAACTGCGAATACAAATTGGCATTCAATTCATTATCCAGTGACAGAATCTATGATATTGGGAAAAGAAAAAATTCCTGAAGTAGAAGTGACAGATACCATTTACTATAATTTAACGGAAAAAACACATTCTACTACCGTCGCATTACGTGATTTTCATAATATATATATAAAACGCAAACTTATTAATGGTGTGGCATCATATCTTCAAAATAAGATGAAAACCCCAGATATATTTTTAATGGATTATGCGGTTGGAAAAGGTGGAGATTTATCAAAATGGTCACACGCAAACATAAAGTTTGTTTTCGGAATTGATGTACATGCTGACAATATTACCAATAGTGAAGATGGTGCTTGTGTACGTTATTTGAGATGGAGACATAAAAATAATAAGCATAAAATGAGAGCATTGTTTTTAGAAGGGAATAGTTCTATGAATATTCGTGTAGACGGGACCGCTTTCAGTAATTCTATGCACAAAGAAATCGCACAATCTGTATTTGGGCAAAGTAAAAACCCTAATAAGAATTATGTATTTACACATGGTGTTGCTCGTGAAGGATTTCATATGAGTATGTGTATGTTTGCTTTACATTATTTCTTTGAAAATTCAAAAACACTTCATTCCTTTTTGAAAAACATTTCAGAATGTACTCGTTTGAATGGATATTTCGTAGGTACATGTTTTGATGGAAGTCAGATATTCGAATTCCTATATAAACGACAAAATGGTACATTGATTCAAAAAGACGAATCTGTACGTATTGATAAAAATGGTCGGAAAATGTTTGAAATTACAAAATTATATGATACGAATATAGAAGAGTTTAAACCAGACGAAAGTAGTATTGGTATGCCAATACGAGTATATCAGGAAAGTATTGACAAACCATTTATGGAATATTTGGTACACTTTGAGTATTTTGTCCAATTGATGGAAAATTATGGATTTATATTGGTGGATAAAAACGAAATCCGGTCTATGGGATTTTATGAACCATCTGGATTATTCAACCGCTTATATGGGTACATGATGAAAGAAATAGAAAAAGATCCAGATGAGAAAGCAGAATATAGAGATGCCCCCTATATGACTAGTTTTGAGAAAACGGTGTCATTTATGAATCGTTATTTTATATTCAAGAAAGTAAGAGATTTGTCTCAAACTACATTAAATCAAATGGAAAATATAATCGAAGACAATAACCAAATAGAAGCGATCTTAGATGAAGATGTACAGGTTGATGTCGAAGAACAAGAAAAAAATGATTCTGAACCCAAAAAAGAATTAAAATCAGCACCCAGTAAACGTCAAAAATTAAAAATGTCTAAGTTGAAACTAGACAATTATAGTCCTGACGAAGAAAATGAATAGACATTGTCTATAAAAATACATAAATATAATGTTATTTGTATATTTAAGAAATAAGTATGTATAAGAATCAGCCATATTACGTAAAAAATAATAATTTTTTTACACAAAAACGAGTCTCTACAATGATATATTATTTATTTCCTCGGACAACGTTATTTATAAATTCTATATGTAAAGTAATATACAGGGAATATCATCCGTGCGTAGATTATTCACAGTCATTGTTTTATTATCAAAAAGAACTTTTAGATAAGATGGAGAATAAGGAAAAATGGGATCTGATTTGTAAACAAACTCATGTATATTCAAATTTGAACAATGCTAGTAAAATGAATGAATCTACTACTTTTTATGATTTAATGGAAATACGAGATGTTCTGATGATAAATTTTGATGGAGTGAGTGATTTTTTTTCTCTTCATTTTCAGAATATGAGTATACCATTTATAAAAAGAATAAGAAATATGTGTATTAAAGATCATATATGTATATTCAATAAAGAATATATTTACCAAAACTTTCCAAATAAAATATCACCAACTTTTCATTTTACTTATTGTCATTCTAACAAAAAAAATGAGTATGAAAACACAATAGAATTATTATTACAAATGTGTATTATGTTATGTTTACAAAAGAAAGGTTCAGTGTGTATTATTAATATGAAAGATACATTTACGTCGTTGTCATTACAGTTAATCATATTTGTGTCTTATTTTTTTGAGAAATCTTATTTTTTAAAACCCACTAGCAATTTACCAACCTCGTCTGAAAAATATTTTGTTTGTAAAGGATTTATGTATGATAATATTGGAAATAGAATGTATTCTACTATATTGAAGTTATACAATGACATTTTGTTATGTCCTTCGAATTGTCATATTATAAGTATTATAAACTATAGTGTTCCTTTGTTTGTAATTAATAAGATAGAAGAAATCAATTCTATTTTTGGGCAGAGTCGGTTAGAACACATTCATACTATCATGAATAATCTGGAGAATCCTGAGTGGAATTACGAAAATAAAGATATTGAAAAATGTAATGAATGGTGCGGAAAATTTTTGAAAAGTCCAAAATAGTTGATATAATTTGATATGGATATAAATAAATTATATATATATCCATAGTATTTATATGAGAGTGATTAGTTTCGATGTAGGAATAAAAAACATGGCATATTGTATTTTAGATATAAGTTCGAATTTACAGGTTTTTCCATATATTGTAGAATGGAATGTTATGAATTTAATAAAAACCGAAAATGTAACTCAATCTAACATTTGTGGAATGCTTACAAATAAAAAAAAAGTTTGTGGAAAAAAAGCAAAATATCATAAAGAAATTACAACGGTTACAGGTACAACCACTCATATTTATAGTTGCGAAATACATGCGAAATCCCATCAAACTCTTTCTATGCCAAATAAAGGGTTTTCTCTCACTGCTTTGAAAAAAAAGTCACTACAAGATGTAAGAGTATTACAACAAAAATATCTGGGAGAAAATGAGAATATTAAAAAAAAGGCGGATATAGTGGATAATTTATATCGTCATTTTGAAAAGCATTCATGGGATCCTATAAAAGAAAATAAAGTAAATGCGGGACATGTCGATTTAATCACTATAGGTAGAAATTTATTTATTGAATTGTCTCAAAATGACATTATGAAAACAGTTACCCATGTTCTAATAGAAAATCAGATAAGTCCAATTGCGAATCGTATGAAAACGATTCAGGGAATGCTGGCGCAGCATTTCATATCTATAGGAAAAGAACATATAGAATTTGTATCTTCTGGTAATAAATTAAAAGAGTTTGAGACAATATCGGAAGCCAAGACTGAATACCAAAAACATAAAAAAGACGGTGTATTTTTTTGTACAAAACTTTTACAAGATCATAAGTATTTATTATGGTTTCAATATTTCATAGATTTCAAGGCAAAAAAAGACGATCTTGCTGATAGTTTTTTACAAGGAATATGGTGGTGGAGAAAAATTCAAAAAAATAATAAACTTATGTAAAACTATTGAATTATAATATATTGAGTGTTTGACTTAAACACAATTATAGTATTATTTCCATATCTATGGAAGTTGTAGACATTGATTTAGACAATATTAAATTTGACGAAAGTTCTGATTCAAAGAAGGTTTCTATTTCCGAACCTTCATTTGGTGGAGGAATTGAATTATTAATGAATGAAAAGAAGAAATCATCTTCTAGTTCTACAAACATTAATGTTCAAGAGTTAAATGACCTCGAAGATGAATTAAATGACCTCTCTCAAACCACCACGAATGTGCCTTATCAAGAAACAAAACAAGTTGGTGGAGTTTCAAATTTTGGGAATATGTTCAATATGGGAAATTCTTCTATAAAAAATGAACAAGGAATGAATCAAGATACAATTAAACTAGGTCATTCTACAAAAGAAACATCTAGTGGAGCAACACGGACGTGGGATGGTTTTTCAAAAGTTACTGACGATGTACCAACAAAGCCATCTGCTATGAAAAGTAGTGTTCATTTGACAGATCGTGAAAAACGACGCAAAAAGAGATTAATGATTAAAAAATTGGAAGAATGGGCAGAAAAGGGTACCTATAAAAACGGTTCTAACTTTACAATGGAATCTGATTTTGATGAAGTTGAGGATGAATATGAGGGTGCCTTAGAAGAAAAGCGGAAAAAGGATAGTGTGAAGTTACAAGGTTGGTGGTTCACGACTGTAGTAAATACTATAGAATACGGAAATGCTTTGTTGAATCCATTTGATCTGAACTTGGATGGATGGGGAGAGCAAGTAAGTGAAGATTTAGACAGTTATGACGAAATATTTTCAGAATTACATGAAAAATATAAAGGTGGTAAAATGGCACCAGAAGTTTCTCTATTATTACGTTTAGGATTTTCTGCTGCTGTAGTGAATATGAGTAATAAAATGTTAAGTTCTGCGACACCTGGCTTTAATGATGTAATGAAACAGAGTCCAGAATTAATGAAAATGTTTTCAAATGCGGCGGTAGAAACGATGAGTAAGCAAAATCCGGCTTTTGATTTTGCGAAAACTATGATGAACACACCCGACGAGGTGAATACTAGAATGGGACCACCTCCCGCTCCTGTCGAAACCAAAACGCAATCACCACCACAACGACCAGGTACATCCATGAATTTTACAGCGCATCCTGGAAATAGACCGGATTTAGCAGTTGCTTCAAATACACCTATGTTTCATGAAAAAGGCATTGATATTGGCATGAATGGACAACCTGTAAGAGAAGTTACTACACACAGGCCTGAAATGAAAGGGCCTCAAACATCTCCAGATTTAGACAAATTACTATCTGGTTTGAAACCAAAACCTAGTGAGAAAACACAAAATATCGAAACTCCTATTCAGGCAACGCCACCCGCAATTGGTTCAGAATCTGTTATTAGTGTATCTTCATTAAAAGATTTAGACGGAACACCCATGCCGAAAAAAAGCAGACGTAAACAAAATAATTCAAGTAGAAATAATACAGTATCTTTAGACATATAAATATAAATATAATTTTCTTATAGTTATTATATTTATAGCGATGAACTTACAACATTTGTTTTTTACACTACCACATGTATTCAATACACAATATTATTATTTATGTATAATATATATTTATACAGTCACATTAGGTTGGATTCGATCAAAAATATTGAATCCATTAAATAATTATATAGATCTATACTTGAAATGTGAGCCACCATATACACAATGGCTTCACATTTATTGTATGAATGTCTCATTCTGTGAGACAATGTCTGGAATAGATAAAACATTTTATGGTTCAGATGAAATATATTATATACCATTTATTGAAGATTTTTCTATTTTTGTTAATAATCATTATCAGGAATTTTGTCTAGAAAAAATACAAACACCAAAATACGAGTCAGATACTAAACAAATACCTAGTATTTTAGAAACTCTTGTCGTCACAAAAAATAATGGATTATACACATTCCGTTCTTTACCGCAAAATTTCAAGAAAAATCCTATACAGCAACCATACAATTATGGCGAAACATTATCTAATATAGAATTTGTATATATTACTTACAGTCATCCAAGTATGAATCAAAGCATTCAATTATCTATTCCATCCGAATATTATATTGTGGGAAATGAATTATTTACTCCCGCTTTTATTCAAAGAGAACTTGAACTTCAGAAAGAATATTATGTATTTGACTCTAATTATTCTATTGAAATATTAGATCATGAATGTGAACAACAAATTTTAAAGTATACCGACTATATAGTAATTCAACCAGATTCATATGAATTGAAAACATTTACGAATCTAGATATGAATTTTATAGTTCAAGACAATTTAAATGAAATACAAAGTGATTCAGAAAAATCGAACAACCAGAACAATGAGGAGTTAAGTGATAAGATAAAAGAATCTACAGAAAAAAAAGATGAACTAGAAGAACATGATGAAGAGTTTGATTTGATAAAATCGACTGATAATTATTCTCTAAATTCCGATGATTCTATGTACGGCAATGGCTATTTAAATTGGTTCCCCTTTTTTTCTTGGATGAAAAAAACGCAATGATATTTATTTCGTAATCTAATATATAGAAATGGTTAACAAAACTCCAAAAAGAGAGAAAAAAGGATCTGCCTGTATAAAAATAAAAAATGTAAAGAAAAACTGTACATTTCCTTGTAGAAAAGTAAAAGGAAAAAAATCGACTGGTAAAAAAAAATGTAGATCTATATTTTCAAAACATCAAACCGCTGTTAATCCAGATACAAACAGAACTATTTATAAACCACGAACCAAAAAAAATAAAAAAAGCAATAAAAAAGGCAATAAAAAAACATCACGTTCTAAAGAACCTTTAGAAAAACAGGAAGAAGTCACTGTTAAAGAAAATGAGGTGGATGAGAAACTGGAAGCTGTACCAAACACAGAAAACGAATTGAACGAAACTTCTAATACAGAAAAACCAAATGTTTTTCAATCCACATATAATTCTGTAAGTGAATATTTAGGAAACTCTCCTGCGAATGATGATATATCACAAGAACCTATTGTAAAAACAGATAAAAGTTTAAATATGGAAACACCAGAAATAAATACAGAAAAGTAAGTACTATAAATATTATTTTTATAATTACATTTATAGCAAATAAACAATATAAAGATTATAACAAAAAAAATGTATAGGGTACAATGGATATATGTTGTGAAATATCAACTGATTCTATGGATCCAAATACTGTTTGTAGTTCTTACCACCAATTGAATGACAAATGGGTATTATATAACCATTTACCATCCGTAAAAGATTGGACAATAAATGGTTACAATATTATTATGAAGGATATTGATACTGTTGAAAAAATGGTTTTATTGAATAGAGCACTTCCTGAAAACATGATTAAGTATAGTATGCTATTTTATATGAGAAAAGGTGTATCGCCACTATGGGAAGATCCGGCAAATAAAGATGGTGGATGTTTTTCTTATAAAATATTGAATAAACATGTTATTCAAGTATGGCGACAGATGATGTATTTAATTTCGGGAGAATCTTTAGCATCCGATTCAAGCTATAATAAATCTATAAACGGAATTACAATTTCTCCGAAAAAAAATTTTTGTATTATAAAAATTTGGTTAAAAGATACTGAACATCAAAATCCACAATTAATTAACAATATTGAACATCTTACAAAACATGGTTCCATGTTTAAACGTCATGGCGACTAATTACATATTCAAACATAATCCGCCATTTACCAATTTTCCTAACACTTTCCCAGGTGCTCCATCTCCTTCCTCATCTTTAATGTATTCAAATACAAATCCATTTTTAAAGTCCTCCGCCGATGACCAATATCGAACATTGTCTCTTATAAATAGCCATGTTTCTTCTGGTTCTGGGACGGGAATTATATCTGTTTGGTTTTCTTCTGTTGTCACTAATTTTATCTGTTTTTTCGATTTTGTTACACGTTTATTAGGAACTGGAGTTTCTACATAGGATTCTTCTTTCATCTCCTCAATAAGTTCTTCATTTTGGAAATCCAATTTTTCTGGTTTTAATTCCTCTTTTTCTTTTTTAGGTTTTTTTAGTTTTTTAGGAACTTTTTTAGTAGTATTTGCTATAGGAACTGGTGTTTCTACATAGGATTCTTCTTTAATCTCCTCAATAAGTTCCTCATTTTCTTTCTTGGATTCTTTAGGTTCTTTAGGAGTTTTAGGTTCTTTAGGAGTTTTAGGTTCTTTAGGAGTTTTAGGTTCTTTAGGAGTTTTAGGTTCTTTAGGAGTTTTTTCTAATTTTTTTAAATCTTTCGCAATTTTTTTAGAAGCTGCTTTTTCATTTTCCTTTTTTTGTTTTTTCATGGGTTTTATGACATCATTATCAATTTGTTTAAAATCGGAATATTTCGTATAATATTCTATTTGCTCTTCTATTGAAGCGTGAATAGGTACAGTTTCCAATAAACTAGTTTTTTGTTCTGGTGTTAGAACATCAGACGAATGTATAAATGCGATTACTGCGTAATGCATAGCCTTTAACTTCATTGGAAGTGTTTTTTGAGTCTTAGTTTGTTCGTCCATATTGAATATCAAGATTTTGTACAGTTAGTATTTAATTAGCGATAATTTGTAGTAGTTATGAATTTATTTCACTTCTAAATAAATTCAATTTTTAGTTTTTTTCTTTCTTTGTAGATGTAACGTATAAATAAACGTGATTGTAGAAGCAGAATATGAGTGGCTATCGGAATTTATGTAAGCATCCATGTTCGCTTTTTTTTGTATTTTCAATAATATTTTCCTAAAGTACATGAATATTTTTCATATACTTTAATCAATTTTATATTTTTAAAATTTTGCGGAAGGTAGTGGAGATAAACATAATTTAATATCCCCCATATCTGATCCAATATCATATTTTACAATTAATGGTAAATCATTTTCTAAATAAATTTCTAGATTTTGAGATAAAGGTGTACATTTGATGAAATTATTCAAAGACTTTAGGGGAAATTCTCCACACATCACTACCGATGGATCCGGTTTTTTACGAAACTTAATAGAATCCATCTTGTCTTCCAAAACCAACGAATCCGACTTTTGTTCTGTACGGAATATACGAGATTTCGCAAATTGACCTTCACATGAGAATATCAGATCATCACCCACTGATTCAATACGAATCCTATCAGACAATCCTGTCAAATCACGTATAATTTTCTGAAATCCCGCACTTGGCATATGAATTATTGCCGTATAACTTACTTCCGGTACTTCCAATTCATCTTCTTCCGGTTCAAATAATCTCAATTTATAGTTATTACATTGCTGTACCTTCCCATTGTCATATTGAAGACCCAAATGCGATACACTACCTTCATTATAATCATCTTTGTCAATATACATCGAAAATAAATCGTCATTCGATGTACTTGAGATCAATTTGAACAAATGAAGAGAATTCGCACATATTACTATTTTATCTGGCTTACATTCGTGCTGCTCAAACCGGAGTTTACATACAACTAATGTTGTATGATTCTTATCAAAATTTACAATCTTCAATCCCTCTTTGTCAATAATCATTGTCACATCTGGAACCAAATCCTTCAACGCACTATATAAATTACGTATAGGTGCGATTTGGATAGTTTGCATTGTCAACACATTATTATCTATATTCATTTTTAAATTACAGTTATGATAAAAAAAATGCGTTCTATTTATATGTTTTTTCTTAAATATGTTATTCGTTTTTATGGTGTACTATATTTTCTATGACTATACATCAAATATTCATACGTTCCGAATTAAAATACTTTCAGTCCTATCATTATATATGGATCCGTATTTAACGACTCAAATCATAACTTATATGGGAAACAAAAGAAAAATGATTCCAGCGATTCAATCCATTTTAGAAGATATTCAGAAAAAAGAAAATAAAGAATTTTTGGAATTAGGAGATGGATTTTCCGGTTCAGGTATTGTGTCAAGACTATTTAAACAGTATTCTTCTAAGTTATATACAAATGACATTGCGGACTATTCATTTTATCTCAATAAATGTTATTTATCTAATTTTTCCAAACAAGACGAAAAACGACTCAAATCTTACATCGAAAAAGCAAATGAACACGCTAACACAAAAACAAAATATGTGGAACCTTTTGTTTCAGGAAAATGGGCTCCTTTAGAAAAAACGATTCAACCAAATGAGAGAGTATTCTTTACTTTTGAAAATGGGAAACGGATCGACATTTATCGCAACTATATTGAAACATTACCACAGCCATACAAATCATTCCTTATTGGACGTCTTTTAGTAGAAGTATCTATACATAACAATACAAGTGGGCAATTTTCTGCTTACTATAAAGGATGTAATAATGTAGGGAAATATGGGGGAAAAAATGAAATAGACCTTCATCGAATTGAAGCCCCTATTTCTCTCTCTATGCCGGTGTCTCATTTGAACAATAAAACGGAAGTTGTTATCAGTCAACTGGATGCTACTCAATGGGCAAAATCATTACCACCCCTAGATGTAGTTTACTATGATCCTCCGTATAATAAACACCCGTATAGTATTTACTATTTTTTATTGAATATAGTGGCTTTATGGGATAAATCTATACCAGTACCAGATACAAATCGAGGTCAACCTAATGGATGGCATCGATCTGCTTATAATAGCTATGTTCACGCAGAAAAAGAATTCGAAGAACTGATCAAAAATACGAATGCGAAATACATAATCATATCCTATAATAATGGTGGTATTATCCCTTTGGATCATATGGATACAATTTTACGAAAACATGGAAATGTAGAAAAAATTCCTATAGAACATCGTACTTATAATCGATTAAAAGGCATTAGTGAATATAAACGAAAGGAAGAAAAGGCAGAAATCAAAGAATTTTTCTGGCTAGTCACTAGAAAGTAATTCATCTTTCATTTTTTTAATACTTTCAATACTGGTTGATTTTATAAAATCTTTTATAATTTTTTCCTTCAATACAATCACCATATCATCTTGCCATGATTTTTGACATGGGACTTCCAACCGGTTTAATGCACAGCTCGCATAATAATCAATCCACGCATCTTTTTCTTTTTCCATATATTCTTTGGTTTGTTCCATTTTTTCAAAACTGATCCAAGGCCGGGGAGTACGGTCTTGAAATAAATCAGTATCCGATTCACCCATAGCGGTATAATATTGCGAACAACGAACTTTAAAAGGACCTACTTCATACTTAGGACGAAGGCAATAAATCAATGGAATATTGATATTCAAGTTTTTAATAGTGGAACCAGGCATTTTTGTAGATTTCGAACTTTTTAACTCAATCTTTTTATTACATATACTACCATCTTCTTTGTTTACAAACACAATATTAATATCTGGAGGTTCACATCCTATATCTACAAAATCATATTTCGGTTCATTTTCTTTTATATTATTCCACGCATTTTGACATAGCATACAAGCTAATGTCGAATAACCAGTATCTATATTTGATTCACCATCTGTCCATTTGACAAGACGCAATAAGTCTTGTGTGTCATTCAATAATGTTGTAGTCATTTTCGCTAATTCATATACAACCTCATCGGATATATGAAATCTCTTCATTATAACCTTTTTTATATAAGCCATTTTTATAATTTATATCTAATTTGATAAATTATAAAATTTTAAATACATATGAGAATTTCAAATTTATTTTTTTACTTTTCGGCTTTTTTTAGCTTTTTTGCCAATAGTAAAGCTGGACTTTTTCCGTGACATTCGCTTTCCAATATTTTATAGTCTACAAGAGAAGCTTTTCCACCAGTCAACGTACTTGCTAATCTTGCTCGTGCCCATGATTGTGCGGTTTGATTTGGACGTGAACCACTCGAATAATACGCACCACGTCCTTTTTTAGTAATTTGTCGAAGACCTTTTATAGAGCATTTCGTCGCTTTTGCTAAAGCTTTCGATGGAACTATATTTTCTATACCATATAATTTCTTAGCGGTCTTCACATGAGGAGATTGTTTTGATTTGAACGACTTCACTTTGGGACGATCCACATAAATCTTTTTTTTGTATAGTTTTCTTGTATGATTTATATTTGTTTGTTGCTTTTTATAATCTCTTTTTGATAATGTTTTGGGAATATATTTTCTAGGAATATGACCCATATGCTATATAATATATATATTTATATCTTTTTCAACTTTGATGCGATTGTTTGAATCTCCTTCTCTCCTGTATGGATTGTATAATATATTTCATTTGGATCTTCACTATGTATATCTAGTATAGTCACTTCAATATCATTATTATTGTCTATATATATTACCTTTTCCCCTTTAGAATATGCGATTTCTATTTCCGGTTTATCATCTTCGATTTCTTCTATTTCAGTTTGCTCCGGTTCGTCTATAGCGACTGGTTTATCAATTGGCATTTTTTCTGGTTTATTCATGTCTTCTTGTAAATCTGTTTTTATAGATGGATAGCTTACAAAGTTCCTGTCCGCAGAAAAGCCCTTGCCGTAACATACTAATGGCTCATGTTTCTTATGTTTTTGAATATATAGATGACAATCCATTGCGGTTTCCTTAATCACTCTCAAAAATTGTCCATTTATTTTCTGTTTCATTTGTGCGATTTCATATAGATATTCATCCGTTGTTACAGGCGTATTGTCTCTCATTTTACTCAAATCATTTACTTGGATTTCCTTAAACTTATCATCCTTTTTATGCGATTCACTCATGATTGACATGTATAAAAATACTTGAACGGTTCGTTTCTCTTTTGGTAATGCTTCATGACTATTAATACGACGAGCTCTTCCAATAACTTGTTCTAAACGCACATTATGCCAATATGGTTCCATAATATGAACAAAACGAGTGTTTTTAAGGTTGATCCCTTCCGCTCCCGCTGCTGTAATCATAAATACTTTGATTACTTCTCCATTAAAGTTATTAGGAGTTCGTTTTCTCAATTCGAGAGATATGGAATCTGGAACATTATCCCAGTCTCCATTATAGATATTTCTCACAATTTCTCTCGAATCCGGATCTTCTTTACCTGTATATAACGCATAACAATATTTTCCATTATTTTCATAATCCAATACCCACGAGTTTCCATCTTTTTTAATCTTAAATTCTTGAAATCCATTTGATTTCAATACTTCCTCAAAAATACCTATACCTTCCATAGTAACGAAATTACTATAAACCAAATGTAATCCATCATTTTGTTGACTTTGTATATTATTTAACATTTCTAACATTTTCGGACTATATTGCTTTAATGCGGTTTTCGATAAAAGAGTATCCCTGTTTTCTCTCAAATATGCCATCGCACTCTCAATTTGTTTTTCATACTCATCTTCATTCACTATAGAATCTTGATCTTTGTTTTTTCCATCTGCCATATCTTCATTTTCTTCTTCGCCTTGTTTTATTTTTGGAAACGGTCTACCAGGTGGTACAGGAAACGCAAAATTACAAAATGTACGTGAAAATACACGATAACTAGATGCCATTTGAAACAATTCATGATTTCCTTTTTGAACTGCTTTCAACTTTTTTTGTTTCTTTTCTTTCTCCAACTCTACTTTACGTACTTTCGCATAATCCCCAAATTGATAGTCACTCATTGGAATACGCACCTCATGAAATGGACTTTTATTACTATTCAATACAAATGATGGCAATAATGCCTCGTTCGGACTACGGAAATATGAGGTTAATCCAAGAATACGCCGTTTCAATGTCTGAATATGAAGAATATCGGCGGTGGTATTATTTTTATCTTTATAGTTTGTATCTCCTTTTACAAATGTAGTTTGAAACGTCTTTTCGTCGTCTGGTAAACATTTCTCTTTTGTTACTTTCGGTGTTCCAGTGACGATCAAATCATATCTTTTCAATACATGTATGATTTGTTTTTTAAACTCGTCATTAGATATATTTCCATTATCGTCTAATTTAACACCATATTTTCCATAACCACCGAATTTCTCATTTCGACGAGTCTGAGCATTTGGATGTTTATGCGCTTTTTGAGAGTAATTTCTAGATTTAGATTCATTCACATTGACAAAGCCATACGGATTTCTTGTGACAATCAGTGTATTTCGTGTATATTCAATATAGTCATAAACTACGCAGTTATTTTTATCCAATATATATCGAATATAATCTGTATTCACTTTTTCTTTCGTCTTCACTTCTATTTTGAATGTCCATGTATAGATATATCCTCGCAATACATTGAATAAAACGGAAATTTCTTGGGGATAATTTATAATAGGTGTACCAGATAACATAACCACTTTTAAATTCGTCGCATCCATCAACATATCATATAATTTTATGTAAACAGAATCTTTCTGCTTTTTCTTCAAATTACCTACTATGTTACTCATTAAATTATGAGCTTCATCTACAACTATAGTGGTATGATCAAATGGATTTTTCGATATTTTCTTCATTTCATTGATTTTTGTTCCTAAATTGTTGGCATTATAATGTAAGAATGAATATTTTTGGTGGATCATATGATGTAGTTGATCTCGAACTTGTTTTTGTTGATCTGGTGAAAGATTCTTGAAATTGGCCGGTTTATTAATATTAACCATCCAAGCACCTTTATTGTTTTCTACCTCACGTGTACTCATACTCAACGCTTTTGCTAAAATAGGAATCAATTCAGGTCGGCCATCCGCAGAAACGAATTCCCAATACTGGTTTTGCCTATACATTAGATCTCCGCATTTTTGTAATTCGTATTCATAATTTCTTTTGAGAGAAGCTGGAACCATGATCACGACTCTTTTATTATTTTTCATACCTTCTGTCACCGCAATAGATGTACAAGATTTGCCTGTACCTAAATTATGGTATACTAGTAAGCCACGATAAGGTGTTACTATATCTAAATAATCACGAACTACTTTTTGATGAGCTAATAAATCGAATGTACTTGATTGAGTAGAACCATCTTCACTGTATTTTTTGAAAAGTTCGTTAATACGTTGAATATATTGTGTACGATTATTGAGATAATACGATGACGCTTTAATAACATCGGGTTTGGTTTGTGGCAATTGAGTTCCGTATTCTCCTATAGATATTTCAGATAAATCGTATTCTTTTTCGAGATCGTTCTTTTGTTTTTTAATTTTGGGATCCATAGGTTCTTCTGCTAAAGGTTTCAGTGTGCGTCTCACATACTCTCTCAAATATTCTCTTAACCACATTAATTCTGTAAATTCTTTTTTCTTTTGTTTATTCACACGGTAAAAAAGTTGAGCGTTTTTGGTAGCTTCTAGAATACGAGACAATTCTGGATGTTGAGTAAATTTGGCGTATAAAGCATGAAAAATCTCTTGTTTCTCTCGTTCTTGAAAATCCAAGTCTGTCTTGTATTTTTTTGATTTTTGAATATTTAATGCGTCATCGTATTGTTCTAAAGCGTTTTCCAAAGAGTAATTTCTATATTGAGCAGCGATAAGATAATGATCCACATTTTTCCAACGTTTCCCATCTAAATCAAAAGGACTGTCATATGAATTACATAACTTTTGTCTCCATTTAGGTATTTTTCCCAATGCTTCATAATCAGATTGTTGATGTTTTGCTATTTTTTCACTTGGTTCTTTTCCCGGTCCTTTTTCTTCATCCTTTGAAGAGCATACTATAAACACTATACTTTTGTCAATTTGTAATTGTTTTGATTCGTCATATTTGGGTTCAGATGGTAGTTCCAATGATTCTTCTTTTTCTGGATCCTTTTCTATAGCCATTTCTTTCTCTAAATCCTTTTCAATATTCTCATCCAACTGAATATGCTGATTTAGTTTTCTTCCCTTTATTTTTGTATTTTCAATAATATCAATATAGGATGGTTCTTGTTCATTTGTTTCAGATTCTTTTTCGTTCGGTGTATTAGAAGAGTCTATAGACGGTAATGGAGTATCTATACTTGAATTTGGCATTCCATCTGAAATATTTGATTTAGATTCGCATGGTTTCACTAAAAAACCGTTGGTTTGTAATCTTTCTAAAATTGTATTTCTGTCTAACGATGTATTTTCATCCAATTCATTCATAATAATATTTGACAATAGAACATCTCCTTCTCGTGTAGATTGACCTCTGGTAATATCATGAATTTGATCATATAATACTGGCTGTGGCCTTTGTTTTAAATCTTCTAAAGGTCTGAATATAGCAGGTATAACAGAATTAGATACTTCGCTCATTGTATATATAATAACTATACATACAATTTATATTTTACCTAACTTCTTTTGTATAAATATGTTTATGATTTTTTATTATAATAAAATTTATTCAATTAGCACATTGTGTTTGTGCTGAATTTTATCCATAATTTCTTGAAAATCTTTCATTGATTTCAAATAATCTATCGCATTTTTACATGCCATTTGTTCCGCATTAATTTTTGTTTTATTGGATCCTTCCCCTAAAAAGAGATAAATCTTTTGGTGATATGCCATATAATTATGGATCTCTTCAAAACTAGATATTTTTTCTCGTGACATAGTTTCACTATGATGTACACCATGAGTAGGTTGTCCTAAACATAAGTATACTCCCATATGATATCCATTTTCTTGAGTAAATGATTCAATATCCATAATATGTGGTGTAGTTTTGAATTCACATTGTAACAATTCCTGTAAAGGACGTTTGAAATTGTCAGATTGGTTTGTTATTTTACTCCAGTCTATATGACGATCAAATACTGCCTCTACAAATAATTGCGCAACTTGGAATCCTGGTCCACATTGGAACATTTGATCGAACCAATGATGTTCATCATTTATAGGGACACGATTCAAGTCTAGAAAAAGAGCTCCCACAAATGCCTCGAATAGACATCCTAGTTTTTTATGGTTATTACGTAAATTCTTTTGTTCAGTGTGTTTTGAAATCATGAACCATTTATTTAGACCCATTTCAATTGCGATTCTTCCGATTGTTTCATTTTTAACCAACTCTATTTTTGTATCTGTCATAAATCCTTCATCTGCTTTAGGAAAACGTTTATATAAATAGAATTTCGCAATACATTCAAGGACTCCATCCCCTAAAAATTCTAAACGTTCATTTGATTTTGTATGAAGTTCGTGACAATCATCAGGTTTAGGAACAATTTGAATATTACGTTTTTGATTCCATTCTACCGGTCTTTTAGTATAAGATTTGTGAATAAACGCTCGTTGGTATAATACAAAATGATGAATTGGAACATGAACATTGTATTTTTTCAATAATCCCAGCACGTCCGATTCCTCAATTGGAATATTTAGCGAATTATATGGGTCAAAAATGATTTGTTCTATTCCATTTGAATGATGAACAATAACATCATCGTCTTTCTTCATTCGTGTTATTGTAGACATGATGAATAAATTTCCTACTTATGAAAATACAATTATATTTAATATAATTTAAATATTCATTTTTCAATTTTAGTAATAATTCAAAAGCTCTCTGAGAGATTAAAATATATTTAGAGAATATATAATGGGTCTTTCAAACGCATCCGCAAGAGCTCGTAATTATACAAAAACTACTAATCAATGTCAAGGAGGTGGTAACAAAAAGGCTGGTCTAATTAGTCGTGTTGTTCCATCCGCAGTATCCCTTCATCATCTTGGTCATGGAAGGAATGGTACTGGAGCACACCCTCATCATAAGCAGGTCAAATACATGAACATGCTTAAAGCTACCCCCACTGGAAGTGTAGGTGTTGGCCGTGTTCCTCAAGGTGTCCGATCTTCCGCATGGAACATGGTTGGAACTTCCGCACATTCCATGAACAGAATATGCAGTATGTAAATTTTTACAATATAAATTGTTTTTCGATTTTTATATAAAAACAATTAGTCTTTAGGAAAAATGAGAGTTGTGATAGATAATCGAGAAAATTCTTTTATAGAATTTTTTTCCGAAAAAGTTAAACAATATCCATTTATTCATTTTGAAGTTGCACCATTAGATTTAGGAGATATTGAAATCCATTATAATGATCAACTACTTTTTGTATGGGAAAGGAAAACCTTTAGCGATTTACTCTCAAGTATTAAAGATGGACGATATAAAGAACAATGTTATCGTTTAGTGAATGTTTATGGGTCGAAAAAGGTAATATATTTAATTGAAGGTATTATGAACCAATTAAATGAATCTCAGAGAAAATTAGCAGTTTCCACTATGACTACACTTTCTCTCAAAAAAGGATTCCACTTATGGAGATCTGTTCATGTACAAGATAGTGTTAATATGTTTCTTCAAGTATGCGATAAAATACATCGAGATGTTTGTCAAGGAAAATGGATTGTAGAAGCGTTTACTATAGAACCGAAAGATTCCGATGAAAATCTATCAGAACAAGTACAGAAAAATGATTCAAATTATGTTGAATATGTTAAAAAAAACAAAAAAGGGAATGTTACTAGAGACAATATTGGCGAATTATTTTTATGTCAAATACCACATGTAAGTACTAGTAGCGCAAAAGCACTGATGAATTCCGTAAATGGCAATTTCTCTCAATTAATTCATATAGTTCAAAATACGCCAGAAATATTGTACGATATTAAACTAGATGGTAGTAAACCCAGAAAAATAAGTAAATTGGTTATTGAAAAAATTATAGAATATTTGAGAGAAAGGGATTAAATCGCAAAACATACATACAGTAGATCGAGTTGACAGCAGATCTCAAATATCATTCGTATAAAGTAATTTCCGTTTATCGCCACAGTATTTACCATTTTTGAAGTACCCTTCATATACTATATTTTTTGAAGTTACATATTTCCCTTTTCCATTCCTTTTGTCGTTTTTATAGTCTCCATAATAGACACTACCACTCACAAAAATGGATTTACCTTTACCGTGAAACATATCATTTTTAAACTGTCCAATATACTTATTGCCATTTTTGTATATAAATTTACCTTCACCATCTCGTTTGCCATTTACAAAGTTTCCGCAATATATGTCGCCGGTAATATATTTATATTCTCCTTTCCCATAAATATTGTCGTTTACCCATTCGCCTTCATATATGTCTCCATTTGAAAATACATATTTTCCTCTACCTTGATAACAGTCGTTTACCCATTCGCCTTCATATATTTCGCCACTCGCAAATATATACTTTCCTTTACCATTCTTTTTACTTTTTTTCCACTCTCCTTCATATATATCTCCATTGTCAAAATTGTATATTCCATAACCATCTTTTTTCCCGAATTTTCTCTCACCATCATATGATTTATTTGATTTGAAAAACAATGATATTTTCATATGATAACTATAGTATAAACTTGAAAATATAATAAGTTTATACTACTTTTTCTATTAGTTTTTTTTAATGAAATAGAACCAAAATGAATAACATAAAAAAGAGGCGATTAATAGCAATATGGTAAAATGTGCCAAATTATATTTCCCTTTTCCTATTCCTCTAAAACGAAAAAGAGAAGTAAATTTATACTGCATCCTTTTAACAAGTTTATTTGTTTCTTTTTTAAAATTTTTTGCCATATATACATTATTTATATAATTCCATTACTTTAGGAACCATCGTAGGTTTACCAACAATACGATCATCATATTTACCACTTTCTACTACTTTTCGGCTAAATGTAACTCCTCCCCAATTTGGATCCATTGGATTATCGCTTATTTTAGATGATTTTGTAGAATCGTGTATTTGATCTAATTCCGTATATTGTCCAACATGTTGACCATGGGAATCAAAACCAGCAAACTGATTTTTATTGTAAGGTGGACGATCTCGAGATCCATCCGCAACTTCCACCGGTTCTATTGGAACTCCTGGATTAAGGTTATTCATACTAGGACGCATTCTATAAACAGTTTGTCCTTGTGTATTGTTTTCCTCTTGTAAAAATAAAACTGGACAACGAATACCTTGTACTCTTTGCTTTTGTATGTATTCTAAATACGCATCCAAATTGTCAAAATATAAAGGGTTTGTCTCACTTCGTGGCATTCTTGTGTTAAATAATGTAAGTGTACTGCCAGATTTAATCAACATATTTGGACAAGCAGGTGTATCAACTTTCTCTAAATGTTCCCCATTCATCATATTTATCATTTGTTCTCTAGTGAACATTGGATGTAAACATACAAATATTCCTAAAACGAAAATAATTAATAACATTATGACCCATAATTTTGTTTCAAACTTCATTTCTATATATTTAGTCGTATAGAAAAACTTGCTATAGTATATATGCCTTCCAGGAAAAACACAAAATATAATAAAAAAAGCAAAAGACTCACACAGAAACGTAATAAAAAAAAGAAAACACAGAAAAAACAAAACCGTATTATAATCCCAGTTTTATATGGACATATTTATTCTGACATGTGTGGTCATTGTGTCGCCATGCAAGAAGAATGGAATAAACTGACACTGTCTGTAAAAAATATTATATTACTAGACATAGGTGATAATTATGAAGAAAATGTGAACCAAATTAATACGCAATATGGGACTGATCTTAAATACGAAGGATTTCCAACTATATTTAAATTGAAAAAAAAGAATGGCCCTATAGAATATTATAAAAATGAGAGAAAAGCTGTAAATATGAAAAAATGGCTATACGCAAAATAGATATCTTGTCCATAATATGAATCATAGAAATATATATCCATATGGAGACAATATATCGCTCATAACCTTGTAATCTAAACTAAAATAATTTGACTTTTTTGGATAGCAATCCTTTATATATTGAACTTCTTCTGGGAGATCAAATAAAGATAAGTTCTCTTTTATTTTTTCTAAATCACTTTCTTTTATGTATTGTTTTTCTTGTAGCCAATTCATAAAGTCTTTTATATTTTTATATATATTGTCACTATTATAGTCATTATATAATTGTATTGCTTTCTCTATTGATATGTGTGTATGATAATAGTCATTTCCAGTAAGTAACATGATTTTTTGAAATGTATCAGTGTCTTGTATATTTATGTCTTTTTTTAGTAATTCAAAATCATATAATACAGTCGTTTTTTTATAGATATTCCATTCACGAAGTACTCTATCACATCCATACATGAATAGATCCATATCATCACTCACACATGCCCACGCTTTACCACTTTTTACAAATGACGCACACAAAGAGTCCGCTTCACTAAATGCTTCATAATATTGGACACGCATCGCTTTCATTAATGCCTTTGCTTTGATAATATGATTATTACCAATACGAGTAGATCGCTTTTTATAGGCAACCATTTTTTTTTGTAAAGTTTGTTTTTCATAATCATTCATAGTATCCGCATTTTTTTCAAATTCTTCTTTTATTGTATAATATTTATCATAAGCAGTAATACGACGATTATACCGTGCCATTAATTCAGTCATCTTTGATTCTGGTGGTTTCCCATCAAATATAAATATAGGTTGAATACCATTTTCTAGACATTGGCATATAAACGTGTATATTCCTTCAAACAATTTACCTGTTTCAAGAAACTTATACAAATATATGCTTATATCCACTACTATACATTTTCCTTTTAAAGAATCCAATTGTACTGTAGATATTGATGCTGGTGAAGCATTTCGTTTGAAATATTGGTTTAATCCTCTTATTCCCATTCAAGTAGGGTTTTTATGAGTACCGTGAGATTATTTTAAAATTCAATTTTTAAAACAATTTTTATTTATACCAGTGAAGATTTGAAATGGGACGCCCAAAAGGTCGTCGTTTCAAATCGTTACGTGTATCTGACCATTAAAGATTGAAAAATGTTCCATTTTAAATCTTCAAGGGTTTATATATTTGATTCGTACCATTTATAAGTATTAAGTCTACGTCGTTTTTTATATTGCGATGTAAATTATCATCTTGATCTTCGAATTTATCCTGAAAACTTTCAAAACGTTCTTGTCGTCGTTCTGACATAACTTCTTTATTGTCTGAATATGTTTCATCTAATAAATTATAACTTTTTTGAATAACATCATCAATCACCTTTTTTTTATTTGCGGTTACCCATTTATTGTTTCTCACTATTTCAGCATAATTCATTTTCTTGTTTGTTATTTTGATATTGTGATTTTCAGGATGTTCGGGATCAAAATGGATTTTTTCAATTAGCTGAGGTACACATGTAAATGGTGCTGTTTGAATAAGTCGGCATATAATCTGATCTGTAATATGCTCAATGTTTTCATTACCAAACGAATTTACAACTATGACTTGATTTTCGATATTGTTTTGAGTTTGTATATTATTGGTGGTATTATTTGTACTTGTTTTTTCAATAAGGATCTCTACTTGTTTTCGTAATTCATTTATTTGTTTATCTCTTTTCTGAATGGTTTGTAGTAACGTGTTTACTAAAGTAGTCGAACTATCTTTAGTATTGTCTTTCATATGGATTGTTGAACTATTACTTACAATACATGCTTTTCTATGTGACTCACAATTAGAGTTTGTAGTGAAATATCGATAACACACTTTACATTGAAACATAGTATCACTTGATATTTCTCTTTTTTTATGTTTTTGAGACAATAAATGCCGATCATAGTTTGCTTTTTTAGAAAAATGTATATTACATACATAGCATATACGTGTCATTTTATATAAATGAAATTGAGAAATTATTTTGAGTGTCTCAAACGCCATTATTGAAATAGAGTTTCTCTAAAAATATATATTATATATTATTATATAGCCTGATCATAATAATATATAATAATAATACTAATAAATTTATTAATATGGAGTTTGCTCTAAATCAATTATTTTGAGGGGGGGGGAGCAAGAATATAGATAAATAATATATTTAAAATTAAAAATGAATCATTTGTATTTTTTGAAAATGAACAATCTGAGAGAGAATATTTATAAAAATTGAATTTTTTAACCAATCTTATTATTTAGTACAAGAAAAGAAGAAAATATTATACTAAATCACTCGCAATAATGAAGATCACTAACAGCTTATTTATTCCCCGTATTTCATTCTCGGTCTCCAAAGAAGACTTGAGACAATACTTTACAAAGTATGGACTTGTATGTCGTGTAGACTTTGTCAGTTTTAATAACAACAACGGGGTAGGACGTCGGGTGTATATTCACTATCAATGGTATAATTTCCAATCAGATATGGAAATTGCTATTGTAAAAAATGGACAATATGAAATACAAAATGAAAAATTAGGTTCATTAAAAATTTTCAAAAACAAAAATCCAGTTCCATTTACAGAATTAAATTTGGATCAAGTAGCGTATAATACAATATTTATTGGAGATGTAGTACAAGAACAGAATAAAAAGATAGAAAATTTGGAGAGTAAAATTCAAGCATTAGAAACATTGGTAGAATCATTAACACGTAATAATAAAAATAGTGTAGATTTATAGATTATTCTGTATTAATTTGTATTAGTGACATTTTTAAAGTTTTAAATAAAGTAGTTCTTTTTTTTTTTTTGAGATTAATAGTCATATTATCTATTCCAAATAACATATTTTTTGTATTATGATTGTTAATGAAAATATCAACATATGTTTTTAAAGTGGTAGGGGTTTTATTAAATGCTATATCAAACGTTTTTTTAGGATAATTAGTAAGATAATATTGAACAGAACAAAAGTCTAAAAATTCATCAATATGAACCATTAATATACATTTCAATATATAGTAGGAAAATATTTGTGTTTTTTCATTAAAATCGACATTTTTATTTGGAGAAAATAATTCTCGATAATCTAATTTATGTAAATAAAGTATTTTAGAACATTGCCATAATGAGAATGCTTTTTCAAAAAATATATATTTCGTAAATTTTTCAACGAGTTTCAACAATATTTTATCATTACAATTGTAATCTGAATAAGTTTCGTATACATAAAACATAACATTCAACGTTTCTGCCCAAATTTCACAATATGTTTCAGAAATTCGCATATCTTCAATATTTATGTTGAATACACTCTTCAACCTATTTTCTTGTTCTTTTATTTGTTTATGAGGCATTCCTAATAAATCTAGTCCCAAATTATGAAATGATTCATGAATCAACGCACGAAACCACTCTTCTTCTCTGAATATGAACACATTTGTTTTTGGCTTACACGCAGTAGTAAAAGCAGTATTTATGTGATTACGATCAAGAAGTTCTTCTGTATTCATGAATTTAGGAACTACTTTCTTTTCAGGAGTTAGAAACAAAAATAAATTTATAACTTTTGAACAAGAATCGTTTACAAAAGTGTTGACAAAATAAAACCAAATATATACTAAAAAAACAGTATTATAACATTGATTTGGTGAATATGTACCTGGTACACACATATAGAGATAAACTGTTCTATTTTCTAAGGATATGGTAACTTTAAATGCCATTTTACAATGACTCTCAATTGATGTACGAATTTCAGAAGGTATATAATTATATTCTTCTGCTGCTATGGCAATTATTTCTTTTTGTTCCACTTCAATATAACTATTAACTATATTATCACAATAATTTTTCCAGGAATCATTCGCTTCATGTATTTTTCTGAATAAAAAATGTAATAGGAGATGTGTATCATTAGATAATTCTGTTATACTTAAGCGTTCATTTAATTTTATGATATTGGGTAAATTTTCTATTTGACTAAGCAATAAAATACTTTCTTGTTTCATTCATATAATGTATAGTATTATTTTGTTCTCAATAATATTATATATTAAGTATGATTACGAATATCAAAACGACAAACGGGACAGTGTGAATTTCTAGAGAACCATGTTTGAATAGAGCTCCATTTAAAAACATGATGACAATGCTTAATTTCACATAATTCTTCTTCTTCTTGGAAAGCTTCTAAAGATATAGGACAAGTATCATTGGTTATACGACATCTGGACTCATTATTATAAACGAATCTTTCAGTAGCACTTAAAATTTGATTTATAGTGGGGTACCCTTGCGCATTGGTAAGATTGTTGAAAGGCATAGTAAACCCTTCTACATCTAACTCAATATTATTCTGTTGTAATAAATTTCTAACATTTTGAGGAACAAGCAAATTATAAGGATTATGAGAGTAAAATGTTCTGGCATTATTCGATAAAGGCATGTGTGTTGATTGTCTGGTATTACTTACTAAATTTCGGTCAGGTCTTAATGTTTGTACTATCCGTGCTAATATTTGGATAACACGAAATGTTTGCGAAATGTTTTGTTGATATAATCTCATTTGTTCTTGGTATTCACGTGTATATAGAAATATATTATTTGAAAAACTCTCAAAAGTATCTAGATATTGTAATTCTGTAATGAGATTATCTTGGGGCTGTCTAAATATCTCGGGTGTAGTGGATGTAGATCGAGTAATAGGAGGGTTATGTATAGTTGTAGGTACAGTAGAAGTAAATGTGTTAGTAGTTTCGGTATGTAGATGGTTTTGATTTTCTTCAAATGTATTCTGATGAGGATTTTCCGAGTCAGGTTGTATAGTATTCACTTGCGGAATCAAATGAATTTCTCTCAACATATCCAAAATATCATTATTAGAAGAAATATCTATAATATCCCTAAATCTATCTGTATTTTGAATAGATTCCTCAATAATGGGTCGAACATTTTGAAAAATTTCTCCTAGAGATTCTTCTAAAATTTCATTAAGTCTGATTTCATCCATTTAATGTATTAATGTATTAATGTATTAATGATATATTGTAATAAAAAGTATTAGACGTAAAATTTATCTATTTATAAATTATTATGGAAAAATCCCCAAAAGGTATTGTAAATCTTGGAAACACTTGTTATATAAATGCTTGTATTCAGATTTTCTCTCATATTTCAAAATTCACTGATATTATAGAAAATACGAAAATATCCAATTTAACTTGTGTAGAATGTATGTTATGGAAAAATATCAAGGAAATCGTATCTATTATGAAAAACGGTAATTCTGAAGAAATCATTCATCCAAATGGGTTAATACGCTCTATAGATCATGTCTCAAAACACAATAAACAATTATTTTTAAGTAATCATGAACCAGAAGATATAGGAGAGTTCATACTCTTCTTCCTAGAGTCACTACATAAATGTATTTTGAGAGAAATTGATATTACTATTGCCGGAAACGCAGAAAATACTTTAGACGATTTAGCAATAGAAGTTTACAAAAAGACAAAGGAAAGTGTAGAAAAAAATTACTCCGAATTGTACATGTTATTTCATGGAACTCAATTGTCTCAAATTACTTCATTAGATGGGAAAACAGTTCATTCGCTAAATGTAGAGGGATTTTATATATTAGATTTGCCAATTCCTAATAACATTTCGGCAGACAGTACAATATACGATTGTATAGATAAATATATTACACCTGAAATTTTAGACGGAGACAATCAGTGGTTAAATGAAAAAACGAATCAATTAGAAAGTGTTCGGAAATTCTTTTCTTTTTGGTCTTTTCCGGAGGTGTTAATTATTTCATTGAAACGTATAGACTTTATAGGAAATAAAAACAGTATAAATATTCAATATCCATTAGAATTGGACTTAAGGAAATACGTAGTTGGTTATAAAAAAGAAGACAATATATATAATTTAGTAGGTATATGCTGTCATCTAGGAAACCACTCAAAAGGACACTATATATCTTTTGTAAAAAAAGAGGAAAAGTGGTATTTTTGTAACGATGAAACTATCCAAAACGTAGATGATATAAAACATTTACAAACAGGATTTGCTTACTGTTTATTTTATACGAAAAAAAATAATACAATATAATATATTACATTATGAATAAAGTAAATACTCAAGAATCATTTGCAGAATCAAATACAGAATCAAATACTGATACATCATCATCAAATACTGAAGTCGTACAAGTGGTTGAAAAAATCTTTAAAAACGCTAATTTGTATATTTTAGCAATATTTTTACTAGTCTATTTGGTAATTTTTATTGGATTTGGAATGTACATTGGGCAGAATCAAGAAAAAACCATACGAAATACGTTTGATTTTGTTATGTTTGGACTACTTTTCATATATATTGTATATTTGTATTATCAAGAAAAGCGATCTGGAAATGATATTGTGAATTCAGGATTATCTAATTTTGTAGAACTGTACGATGATGATTTAGCATTGTTTTCAACTATGTTGTTTGTTGTGTGTTTTTACCTTCTTTTGTTTTTATTGCGTGTACCTGGGAATGAAAATAAACCAGTATCTGTATTTTTGATTGAAGGAGTAACTTGGTTGATATTAGCAACTTTAGCGATTCATAATTTGTTGAAATATTTTTTCAATATTGATTTATTAAAGAATTTGAGAGAGAACGACTATCAACAATATTTAGATAACGTAATGAATGGAGATGAAGAAAAAATAGAAGAAGAGCCAGAAGAAACACCCGAAGTATTTAATATATCGAATAACTTGTACAATTATGAAGACGCTCAAGCTGTATGTAAAACGTTTGATAGTCGTTTAGCTACATACGATGAAATTGAAAGTGCTTATAATAATGGTGCGGAATGGTGTACATATGGATGGTCAGCAGATCAATTAGCTTTATTTCCTACACAAAAAGAGTCGTGGAAAAAACGTCAAGGAAACTGTAAAACAAAAAATAGTTGTGGTAGACCGGGAATCAATGGTGGATACTTTAGGAATCCAAACATAAAATTCGGAGTAAATTGTTATGGAGTAAAACCTGTTGCGAAAAAGTCTGATTTACAATGGATGGAAACAAAAAAAATGCAGCCTTTTCCACGTACTCGAGACCAAAGACGAATGGATGATAAAGTAGAATATTGGAAAAATAATTTAGACAAAATTATTGTGAATTCTTTCAATAAAGATAAATGGTCTAGATTTTAATTGAATTTTGTTTTTTCTATATTTTGAGAGAATATACTCTCTAAATATATGGAGGCGATTGTATGCGTTAATATGAATGACGGTATAGGGTATAAAGGGAATATACCATGGAAAAGTTTCATTTATGAAGATTTTATTTGTACAGAAATAGTTGGGTGTGGGAATAACGCAATAATTATGGGACATAAAACGTTTAAATCGATCGGATATAAACCATTACCTGGAGTTCGCAATTATATTCTTAGTAGAAATATGGATATTTATATAAAAACCACAGCAGATATTATTGTAGAAAGTAATCCGGAGAATTTATGGTTCTTAATGAGTATTTTTGAAAATGTTTATGTTTTAGGAGGAGAATCTACATATAGTATTTTTGAATCATATATAAAAACAGTTCATTATTTCACGGTTGACAAAAATGGTATTTGTGATCGTTATTTCCCGATAGATTTGAGTGATTTTGAAGAAAAAAATTTTCAGTTCTTTACACCTTTTCTCATTTAAAACGCCCATTTTATATAATTTTTTCGTTGAAATTATATAAAAATATATATGGTTATTATCTAAATGAATGTGGATGAATTGCTTACCAAAAATAAAGAATTACAAGAAGAGGTAAATATATTAAGAGAAAAACTTAAAAAATATACTGCCCCTTCACGTAGCAAAAATTATTATGAAAATCATAAAGAGGAAATAATAAAAAAAACAAAGGAATATAAGGAAACTACAAACTACTACGCTACCATTCCAATTGAAAAGAAAAAAGAATACGCAAGAAGAGCATATTTGAATAAAAAAGGAAAATTACAAAAAGAAAAGGAAGAAGAGACAAATGAAAAATCCATGGAGGAAAATATTTAGGAATTTATATAACTTTTTCGTAAAAGTTATATAAATAAAATCTCTGTATAAAATATAGAATGGTGAAAAAGAAAAAGAAGACCAATTTCCAAACATTTAGGCATAATGAGAAGGCGTCCTTCCAAACTATCAAAACCACACTCAAATCTGTTCTTTTGAACCGTAATGAGATACAACCTGAAATAAATAATTTAGTTTTTGCTATGAACGACTTAATGATACATTCCTACCAGTTTATTCGTTTGTATGTTTTACATTGTTATTCTAACCAATTATCGTTACCTGAAATAGATGAAACATTTATTCTTTACTGTATCAAAGTATTAGGAGTTCGTGATAATAGAGGTAAAAAAGGAGCAGATACAGACCTGTTGGAAAAGTTAGAGAAGTTTTATTTAGCAGAATACCAACCATTATTGAACCATGAGAAAACCAACTTGAAAAATACTACTTTTATGCTTCCTTATTTGGCTACGCAAATTCATACCTCTTTATCCAACAACACACAAGAACGCTTTATTCAACATTTCTTACGCTTTATCAATAAAACAACCACAGAAATTACAGAGGATAAAGCAATACTATTTCAATTTAAGAAACAAGTATTAGAATTGGAAACAGAAACTAACGAGTTGTTTAATGAGTGGAAACTCACTCATTTACTTCACATTTTTCCAAAGGATATCAAGAAGTCAATTCATTATGATGTTAAAGTTAGACCATTTTCTTATTTGAAAGGAATGTTGTATATGAACTCTGTATTGGAAACACAAGAAAGTAAATTATTCCAACCCTTACCATTAAGAAACAACATCATCCCAAAACATATCATATTGGATACTGCTTGTTTGGTTAGTTTATTTTGTCCTGAAAAAGACAAAGATGGGAATAAAATAAAGAAGGGTGAATTATTGAAAAACATAAAAGACAACCAGCATGATATTTGGAATGGTTTTTTGAACTTGAACCATAAAACATTCAAAGATAAACATTACCAATTTCACCACCAAATACAGACAGATGGCGTTTCTTGTTGTTTGCTTTTCATTCGTAAAGATTTGAAAGATAAAAAATGGGGTTCAAAAGTTCCTACTATACCTGAACAAGATTTCTATAACATTGAGGATTTATCAAAGGAACAATTGGATGAATTGAAACCGAGAAATATTGTTGGTTGCGACCCAGGAAAGCGTTCATTAGTTTATATGATGGATAGTAATGGCAATAAACTACAATATATAGCACCTCAAAGAAAAATAGAAAGTAAATCAAAGTGTAATCAACGAATATTGATAGAAGAAAAGAAGAAAAACAAAATAAATGAGTGTGAAACAGCACTCTCTACCGAAAATAGTAAATCTGTAAATTATGAAAAGTTCAAATCTTACTTGGTTGAAAAAGATAAGTTGAACAAGAAAATTATTGATTTTTACCAACGAGAAACATGGAGGAAAATGAAGTTTCGTCAATATAGTTATGGTAAGAAAAGCATGGATAATTTCCTTAACAGAATAAAGGAAACATTTGGAGATAATATACTAATTGGTTATGGTAATTGGTCAAGAAACACACAAATGAAACATTTTATGCCAACCATGAATAAGGGATTAAGAAAACAAATTCATAAGAAGTACGATACAATAACCATAAATGAATGTAATACCAGTAAGAAATGCTGTGAATGTTATAATAATTTGGAATATTACAGACACAAAAATGGAGAAAAACAGTTCCGTCTTTTAGTTTGCTCTAACTGCGTGAGACCTCAAGTCAAACAAACCGTATTTAGAACAAGAGACGCCAACTCTTCAATAAACATAATGAATTTAACAAAATGTTGGATAGAAAAACAAGAACGCCCATTATGTTTTCAAATTTCGTCTTTCACCTCTTCAAATACTCAAAAGGAAGAGGAAAAAGTTAGACCATCGTAGGTGAAATTCCTACTATTGATTTTACGCTTTTTTCTTATTTTTTTGTCCAGTAAAATGGGCGTTTTAAATGAGAAAAGGTGTAAAGAACGTTATAATCATCTGACTTATATTGAATATGAAAAGAAGATATTGTGACTATTTTTTACTGTAAAATTGGGTGAGTGTTTGAATACCATTTTGAGCATTATATAGTTTTGTTAGAAATGGATCAAATAAAATTTTCTTTACTTCAGATGAACAATACTTTTCACGCTTTTTCATATAAATCTCCAAATCTTCATTACATTCTTTATACATTGTTTCTAATAACTTATGAAGTTGTCCAATATCTTTCTGCTTCTTTCCTTGGTGTATATAAATTTTCTCTATTGCCAATGAATATAATTGTTGTAGAGGATTCATTAACTGATTCGTAATATAGTAATGATAATCCAGTTTCAAATCATTGTCTATAATATATTGCGGAGTTTCAATACGATCTCCTAATAATTTTCCATTTTTATTTTCTATAAACGCATATTTGATTCTGTCACCAGGTTTTGGTTTGTTTCCCGGCTCTCTTTCTCCCACTCGATTTGCTAAGACTTTATGAGCGATTTGGTCTGGATTTTTATAGTCACTTCGTAAAGATTTTGTCAATGCTAATTTGTCCATAGATACATCCCCATTCACTAAGGATTGTAAAGATGTATTTAGAAAATCAATCGCCTTTTCGATATTATCCGGCTCCTTCATTAATATAGTTAATGACCCACCATACACATCTTTTAAGTAATCACAAGCATCTCGCCTTTTTAATGGCAATCCCATGAATTTTAATTTTCCTTTGTCTGGATTGAATTCATACAACATTCCTACATAACGTTTCTTTGATAACAATATAAATGACATGAGTGTTTTTTCATAAGCTAATTTCATAGGAGGTGGTAGAAATAAGGAACATAAATATGCGGCTTCTTGTGCGATTTCTATAGTCCATTCCAATGCTTCCCTCCCTCGAATCGGTCTTCCCGTTTTTGGGTCTTCCAAATTAAAGGTGAAGAATACAGAATCCGTATCTCCATATACATACTGTGATCGAGTGCGAATTTGTCGACCATCTTTAGATTCATATATAGAATTGCCATACACTTCTTCAACCATACGTTTCGCATAAGTTATCATAAGTCTGCCGATTGAAGTAATAGACGCTGCTACATCTTTTTCGAAAAAGGTAGATACACTTGATCCCATTTGACCATATAACGAATTGGCAGTGACTTTGTATCCTAGTTGTCTTTTGTCTAATACATTGGCAATGAATGGATCTGGTTCACTTTCTGCTTTGACCCGTGTTTCTTTTCGAGCTTTTAAGAGATCACCAATAATACATGGTATAATTCCTTCTTGTCCATTTGGAAATTGTGCCCATCGACATACTTTTCTTCCACTTTTAACTTTGGTTTTCTTTCCTGGTTTTCCTTGTGATGTGTATGTTTGTATATTTTCGAAACTATCAAATTCTACTTCGATATATTGATGATCTGGTACATTATCATATTTAATTGCTTCCTGTTCTAATGCTGCCAAATTTTTTTCAGTTACTTTCTTATCATTAATTTTTATTAAATTCCCATCCAAATCGTAATTCTTTGTCCATACTTTAGAATTAGGGGATAAATTCCATGCCTTTGCGATAGAAGGATACAATGATGAATAATCGTTACATGCGACTGGATTATCTCCATACATATCACATTTTGGTGGTAATACTATAGCACCTTCATAACCATCATCGTTATACGTCTTTTCTAAATCTGGCATAAGGGTGCTTTTTTCTCTACACACTTTTGCTACATAACTGGTAAGCTTTATTCCTTGACCACGAAATACCAAGAAACTGATTGGAATGTTACAAATGCGTGCCATTTCAATATAGCCAGTCAATACATCGACTTTGTTCATCAGGTGATGAACTAAGTTACAATCTTGAACACAGTATTTTGCGACTATAGCACGACTTGCCGAAGACTCTTTGGATAAACGGAATATATCTTGCGGACTCACGTCATCTTTGGCCATTCCCCATTTCACATTCTTTTTTTGGGGATCTAATTCTGTATGATTCCCTTCAATGATAATTACATTATAGGTTCCGTCCGAAATTGTATGGTGATCTTTTATATTTTGTTCAACATCAATACGGATGATTTTGAATTTCTTCCCACTCATATAATAGTCTGTTGTAAAACTCGAAATTTCAAGATGAATAAAGTCCCCTTCATGTAATCCAGAAAGGTTTTTGCTATATAGTTGGGTTGTATTTGAATCTTCACAATATACTATACCTTTAATATCATCACGTATCATTGTTCCCGCAACATCATCTAATTTATAAGAAGATAAATTGTAATCACGACGGAAATAGAACAGTAAATCTATTTGAAGACGCCCAGACATTGGAGGATAATGAAGATCATAGTCACCACTTGCCAATCGATTTTGTGTGTGATCTAAGCGAACATCTTGCGTTTCTCTATCATATTTATAACACATTTCGTCTTGAATTCGTGAAAATTGGCAAAAATCATCGACCATATCTAACTCCTTCGCACGATGAAACATAAATTGATAATCAAAACCAAATATATTGTAACCAATAATAATATCCGGATTTTCTTCTTGGATCAAATATGTCCATTCTAATAAACATTCTTCTTCCTTGTTTACAGATACGATTTCGGTTCCTGGAACATTATCACAACTTCCTACCACTATACAATGATTTCGATATGGTTCTTTGTCTCCATATTTCAAAAAGGTGGATCCAATAAACGTTACTGAATCACCCTCTAAAGGAGGAAATATGGTGGTCATAATAGTATTCAGTAGATTGATTTTTTCTTCTCTTGTATTTCCAGGATCTAATAAATAAGTCGAAATAGTGATTTTTTTATGATTATTTTTTATTTTTTGTAGTAGCGGTTTCTTGTAGATTTCTTTCTCTACAAATATTGGTTCCGTATCTCTGGTTCCTTCTTCCCCTCCTTCATCTCCACCTCCTCCTCCACCTACATATTTGTTTTTTTCGTGTAATTTTTCAAACATATCGCTTACCTTTAATATATTGGATTTATCATCTTTTTTTACATGTTCTTCTAGTGTTTCTGTTAGAAACATTTTGATCAAATCTTTCAATAAATCCTTGTTCACAGGATCTTTAGGAAAAACTTGTTCTACATTTTCTATTTTTCCAAAAGAATAAATTCCCATAATTCCTTTTTTTAACCATAAATCTAACGATTCTTTTTCCATTTTTTGTTTACTCATTTTTATGCTCAGCGCATCCATGAATTGTGTAGCTACTCTCTTGTAGTCCTTTATTGGAACCGGAAAATCTCCATGACTACTACTTGCTTCTATATCAAAACTACATATCTTATATGGTACGGGAGTTTCTTTTTCTGGTAAGGGTTTTATAACTTGTTGTCCACACTCATATTCGTAATCACATGTGGTAGTCTTTTCCTCTATAAAATGATCTTCATGATTTCGAATGGAAATCCAACCAGACGGACTTACATTTTGTATGTGAAAATATCGCAGTAATGGAGGTATTTTGCTTTCATATGTAGGGAGATTTATAGTGCCTTCTGGAATGTGTTTTCGGAATTGATAAAAAGCGCTCATATTACGAAACACACACTTGGCAAAGTTGAAATCAGTATTAGCGGTAAAATCATATAATTGACTACGTGTTTCAAATGAGCAATATAGACAGTCTTTTTGGGAATAAGTACATAAACGTTTGATGGAATCGAACCATTCATACATATGATTTATTGACCACCCATTTGGCAATTTCACATAGAAGAATGGTTGAAAATCGTCAATGAAAATAGCACATGTTTCACCTTGTTCGTTGATGCCAAATATTTGTATTCGAAATTGTTTGTTTTTGTCGTATGATTGAAAGTCGAAAAGACGGAATTGTTTTTCATCGGGTTTTGGTTTTGAAACAATTTTGAATTTTTTCCGGGAACTAGCGCTGGATTTTCGAGAAGAAATTGATTGAGAACTCATTATAAGAAAATATGATTTCTTATAATTTTATAGATACATAAATAGTTGTCTTTATTCTTTTTTGGATATATCAAAATTTCAATTTTAATTTTATATTAGTGAAGATTGAAAATTTCCTATTAAGACAGAAACTGTTGCTATTGAATATGACCGAAGAAGCGAACCCATAATTTTATACTTTTTGGTCGGAACCAAAAAGTATAAAATTGAATATGAATGAAATACAACGTTTACTATATTCACGCAATATTTTTCATAAACAATTTCAGAATGGATAGTCAAACCGAAGAATTAAAACAAATCATCAAAGATCTGAAAGAAGATAAGAGAAAAATGAAGCAACATATCAAAGATCTGAGAGAGTCTAATATAAAAATGAAACAAGAATTAAAAGAACGAAAAAATAAAAGTAATCCCACTCGAAAACAAAGTGTTATCCATACAAAATTATATATACTTAGCTCTGATTTATATGAATTTATTGAAAAGAATATGAATCAGAAGATGAGAAGAACAGAAATAGATCCTCTCACAGGTTTTGAAAAAAAAAGAACATTTCAGTATATGGGTATCATGAGAATTATCATTGACTATATGAAAAATAATTTCGAAAATGAAGGTTCTTTATTAAAATCATCACTCAAATATGATCCAGATTTATATTCATTACTGAAAATAGATGAAACTGAAAAAATCACTTTCCTAAAGCAATCATATATATTTAAAAAACTAGAAGAAAACGGCCATATTGTATCAGTAGAATACTTTTAAATTACATATAATAAAAAAATGAGAAAATTTTTACATATTATTCTATAAATAATGTATGAAATATTGGTATTTGTTTTTTATATGGGTTTAAAAGCCCATATCATAATCATCATCTTGACATACTTGTTCGGGAATTTTGTCGATTGCGGATAAGTGATTATCTATCACAACCGCATCCTTTGTACAACTAATATTTTTATTTTCTTGTTTCTTTTTATGTATTGTATCATTACCAGAATCTTTATAGTTTTTATAATTTACCTCTTCCACATTGGTATTATTTTTTTCTACACTTTGAATGTCTAATAACAAGTTGAATGCTCCAGTACCGAAATAACCATATTGTCCTGTCATCACGTTTGCTGAAACGCCTCGCATGTTGTCTAAATGACCATGTCTAGCGGCTTCTAATAGTTTCTCTGTATGCATTTCAAATGTGGCTTTGGCAACTGGTCCAATATTATCCTTCAATATACCAGATCTATATACTGCTATCATATCATTTCCATTATATGTCATACGATCACATAACACACTTAAATGATGAT
>Ga0213869_10000064_pt1 | contig 82889 bp, 90 predicted proteins | sample PICome_10_FD_160083 | JGI IMG/M metagenome (GOLD analysis project Ga0213869, IMG submission 160083) | Coastal seawater microbial communities near Pivers Island, North Carolina, United States - PICO132 | ecosystem: Environmental > Aquatic > Marine > Coastal | place: USA: North Carolina... | reverse complement strand
ACGCAAAAATAATCTCATTTAACAAGAGGTGTTTCTCGATAGGGCATGCGCTGTGGCGCTGCCCCTAATCCGCAGGACCAAGCAGCGCCTCAAGTGCCGCGATATCCAGGGTGCCGCGGCGGCCGATACACACCAAACCAGCAGGATCCAGCTTTTGACTGCGCTGCGCCTCAAAACGCTGTCCGACCGTTTGAATGACCCAACTGGCCCCTTCCCAGTCGCGCAGAAAGCCTTTCGCGCGGATCACGCCGTAAGGACCGGTCGCCAGTTTTTGTGCCAAATCCCCTGGGACACAGGGTGGTATGTGTCTGAAGACGCGGCTTTCATAGCCCGCATCCGCATGGGGACTGGCCTGCGGTTTGACGTTAGGGCCTGTGAGGCCGAGTATAATGTCAGGGGGTACGCGCCCCTGAGTGGTGGGCACGATCTTGGCCTGTGGCGCCATCGCTTGAAGCCAGGACTCTACCGCCTCAACGGCGCCGTCATCAGGCTGCAAATCGGTTTTACTGTGCACAATCACATCCGCATCCGACAATTGCCGTAAGATCGTATCACCGATGTAATCATCCTCCGCCTGCGCCTGTACCCTTTCACCATCGGCCAAGACCACGACCCCGGCCAAAGCAAACCCAGGCAGGATCGAAATGCTGAGTGCCACAGTCCCCGGCATCGCCACGCCCGAGGCTTCAATCACCACATGGTCTGGCGGCGGCGCAAGCTCGGACAATTTGATCAAAGCGGCCGTGAGATCCGAGCCAAAAGAGCAACAGATACAGCCGCCTGAAATGGCGATCATATCCTCCCCTTCCGCTTCAATTAAATCTTCGTCAATCGGCAGATCGCCGAATTCATTGACCAAAATTGCAATTCGGCGCCCTGCGGCATGGCGCAGAAGATGGTTGACCAACGTGGTCTTGCCAGCGCCCAAATAGCCCCCAATTACAGCGACCGGAATATGTGCCTTCAAAGCTCTGCCGCCGGGAAAATACGGCCGCCCTGCACGGTGCCCCACACTGGGATGTCCTTAAGTTCCATCGGGTCACAGGCGGTCGGGTCTGCCTCCAACACGGCAAAATCCGCTTTTTTGCCGGTTTCAATTGAGCCGATTTCCCCATCCAGATGCAGCGTATAGGCCGCGCCCATGGTGACGGCATAAAGTGCTTCTGACACGTCGATCCGCTCTTCTTCCCCCTGCACCCGGCCCGAGGCGGTGATGCGATTGACAGCAGCCCATGCGGTGAAGAGCGGGCCCAGCGGGGTCACGGGCGCGTCGGAATGGATCGCCATGGGCACGCCGCTGTCCAGCGCCGTGCGGCAGGCATTCATGCGCGTGGCCCGGTCCGGCCCTACGGTGAGGTTATAATGCTCATCTCCCCAATAGTAATGATGGTTGGCAAAGAGGTTAACACACATCCCAAGTTTTGCCGCCAAACGGAACTGCGCAGCATCTGCCAATTGGCAATGCTGCAACGTGAAACGGTGATCCGGATTGGGATGCGCTTGCAAAGCCGTCGCCAATTTTTCCAAAACCAATTGCGTGGCCTGATCGCCGTTGGTGTGGGTATGCACCTGCACCCCAGCCTCCAAGGCCAAATGCAATAGCTCTGACAGATGCTCCGGTGCGATATACCAAAGCCCGTTCGGCGCACCGTTGTGATAACCGGGCCAGCGCAACCGAGCGGAAAACCCTTGGATCGAACCATCCACCACAATTTTAATTTGCCCCAAACGCAACCGATCCGTGGCTCTTTTTTTCATCGCCAAGACGGTCTCAACCAGCTCCGGCGCAGACAGGCCAAGAAAGAAGCGAAACGGCATGAGACGAATGGGATAGTGCGGCTCACTGGTGACACGCAGCATCATATCAACAGTGTCCTCATCCATACGCGAGGCAAGGTCTGTGATCGTGGTTGTGCCTGTACGCACGCAGAGTTTCGCGAAATTGCGCAGGCCAGCCTCATCGGCGTCCAGAAGATTGCGCTCAAAACCAACAAAGGGGCCAACGGGTGTCATCACCTCGGGTCCTTTGAGCTCGCCCGTGGGTAAACCATCGGCGCCCAAGGGGATGCCGGGGTGATTATGCCCAGTCTTCATCATGCCGGCCAGTTCAAGCGCTTTGGTATTCACATTCATAATATGGCCAGAGGCATGCAGGACCCCAACAGGCCGGGTGGTTGAGACCCGATCAAGATCAGCACGGGTCACGGTGATATTGTCCATATAGATCGGGTCCAACTGCCACCCCGAGACGGCCGCGGCGGGATCCTCAAGCGCGGCTTCCGCCGCCCGCAAACGTTCAACGACCGCATCGACGCTTTTCACCCCAGACCAGAGTTTACCATCGGGGTCGGCGCGATCAAACCAGCCACAATAGACTTTGCTCCACAAAGACCCTTCCATAACATGTGCATGACCCTCTACGAATCCAGGCATCAACACCTTGTCTTTGAAACGCTCATCGAGCCTGACGTCGCCCCAAGTCTGTAATTCAGAGAGGCTGCCCGCTCCCAAAATACGCCCATCACGCACGGCCACATGAGTGGCCTCCGGGCGACTGGGGTTCATGGTGATGATTTTTTTGGCACTGTAAACGATCGTTTCGGACATGGGTCACCTTGCAATTTGACGGTCACGGAAAAAGGTAAAGAGGTTTTATTATTTGGAAAAATAGATTTAACTGTCCTCAATGAACTTTTTTTTGGGGGAATGGTCGGTTGAATTTCACACTCAAACAATTGCGCTATGTCGAGGCAGCAGGGCGGCTTGGATCCATCGCCAAGGCCGCCGTTGAAGTTTCGATATCGCAATCCTCGATCACCGCGTCGATTGATGCATTGGAAGCCTCGTTGGACTATGCATTATTCGTCCGCACCCCTGCCAAGGGCATCACCCCAACATCTGCGGGCCGCGAGGCTTTGCAGCTGATCCGCACCTATTTAAACCAAACCCGGCAGTTCGAGTCCGAATTGCAATCGCAAGGCGGAGATGACGCCGGTTTGGTGCGTATTGCCTGCTACGCCACCGCTGCACCGACGTTTTTGCCGCCAATCTTGAAATCGATCACCGAAAATTTTCCTGGTATTTCCGTGAAAGTGATGGAGGGCAATATGATGGCAATCTTAGATTATCTGGACAACGGCGAAGTTGATTTGGTCTTCACCTATGACCGGCATGTGCCTCCGGCACAGGCCTTTGAGCCGCTTTTCCCTGCTCCACCCTATGCCCTAATCTCCAAATCAGATGCGGCCAGCCAGCTGCCGGCAATTTCCTTTGAGCAATTGAGCAAAAGACCCATGATCATGCTCGACCTGCCCTATACGCGCGACTATTTTCTGGGGTTGTTCCGGGCCCGCGGCTTGGAACCTGACCTGGCCCACTCCACAAGATCCTCAGAAATTGCCCAAGCCTTGGTCGAAGGAGATTTTGGCTATACTTTGTTAAACATCCGGCCGCGCACCTATAGTGCAAATGACAGCCGATTTAGCGCCGTGCCCATATCAGATTCCTCTCACGTGCCGGTTTTCGGCATCGCGACGCTCAGCAACCTGCGCCAACCTAAAAACGTACGCTCCTTTATTAAGATCTGCACGCAGCTGCGCGACGAGGGGGTATTTGACAGCTGCACAGTCTCTGCACCCTCCTAGGGCAGATCTAAACATAACCCACCGCTTAGCGCGACAGCTGGGCGGGTCGCTTTGCAGAGGTTTATTAAAGCTTAAAATCAGAGATCTGGGGGCTTGGCTCATGATGGCAACGCCACCATAAACCTCTAAAAATTGTAGTAAGGAAGACCAATTAATCTGTTTTCTGTAAAAAACACCATGGTCTAGGCTTGGCTCAATAAAAAGCAAAAATAACTCGGAGGTCCAACTATGAAACATATCTTAAAATCCATGCTCACGGCGACCGCCGCTGTCGCCATATTGGCCAGTGGAGCCATGGCAGAGGATGCCCCACGCAAGGGCGGCACCTTGATCACAGTCATGGCAACCAATGTGCGCAACCTCAATCCTGCGGTGCAATCGGGCATCGTGACCGGCTACCCTGGTGCACAATTGTTTGCCGCGCCCCTGCGCTATGACGAAGATTGGACCCCACAGCCCTATCTTGCCAAAAGCTGGGACGTGAGCGAGGATGGTCTGACCGTCACTCTCAACCTCGTCGATAATGCAGTGTTCCATGATGGCGCGCCGATCACATCTGAAGATGTGGCCTTTTCCGTCGATACGATCAAAGCCCATCACCCGTTCAAATCTATGTTTGCTCCAGTCGTGTCCGTTGATACGCCCGATGCCCATACGGCCGTGCTGAACCTCAGCAAGCCGCATCCGGCGCTGATGCTGGCCATGTCCGGACAATTGATGGCCATTATTCCAAAGCATATCTATGGCGATGGACAAGACCCGAAAACCCACCCCCGCAACACCGAAAACGTGGTTGGCTCTGGCCCATTCAAACTGGTTGAGTATAAATCTGGCGAACATGTGATCCTGGAAAGATTTGATGACTTTTTCATTGAAGGCCGGCCCTATCTCGACAAGGTGGTCATGCGGATCATCACCGACCCGGCCGCGCGGGCCATCGCTTATGAGAATGGCGAGGTTCATATGGGCGCCTTCGAGTCTTTGCCCCGCATCATCAACCGCCTCAAAAAAGTCGACAGCCTGACCGTGACCGATGAAGGTTATGGCGGCATTGGTCCGCTTGATTGGCTGGCGATGAACACCACAAAAGGCCCATTAGCCGATGTTAATGTGCGCAAGGCCATTGCCTATGCGGTCGACAAGAACTTCATCCACAAGGCTTTGATGCAGGGCACGGCCTCGGATTCCAAAACTGGCATCCATCCCGACAGCCCATTCTACAATGCCAATGTGGAAGGCTACGATCTTGACCTGGATAAATCACGGGCCTTGCTCGATGCCGCGGGCTATCCAATGCAGGGCGACTCGCGCTTTAGCCTGACAATTGATTTTGGCTGGCCCGGCGTAAAGCCACAGGTTGAATATGTCAAAGCAGCCTTGAAGAAGGTCGGCATCGATGTGGAAGTCCGCGCCTCCGCTGATTTCCCAACCTGGGCGGCCCGCATGGGAGAAATGGACTTCGATATGTCCTGGGATACAGTGTTTAACTGGGGTGATCCTGTGATTGGCGTCCACCGGACCTATTCCTCCGACAATATTGCCAAAGGTGTTTGGTCCAATACGCAGGGCTATTCCAACGCCCGTGTCGATGAGCTGATCGCCATGGCAGCGGTGGAAACAGACCCCGCCAAGCGCACGGCACTATATGCAGAGTTCCAAGAGATCATCGCAGATGAGGTGCCTGTTTATCACACAAACACCCTGCCCTATCACACCGTCTATAACGACAATGTGGGCAATCCACCGCTGGGCATTTGGGGCACATCAACACCGATTGATATGACCTACCTCAAAAAGTAACCTCCCCCGCGCGGGCCGCGCAAAATCGGCCCGCGCATCTTTTCAAGTAAGGCGAAGACTTTGGGCATTTTACGCACCATTATCATCCGCGTTCTCTATGCCGCCGCATTGCTGTTTGCGGTCTTGGTGCTGAATTTCTCACTCATGCATCTGGCGCCTGGCGATGTGGCCGATACCATCAGCCAATCTATGGGCGGGGCAGATCAAGAAATTCTTGATGAGATCCGCGTGAGCTACGGGCTTGATCAACCCTTCATCGTGCAGCTGGGAAAATACATTGCCAATGTGGCTCAGTTTGATTTGGGCTATTCGTTCTTTTACAATCAACCAGTCAGCCGATTGATCCTTGAACGCCTGCCAGCCACGTTGCTCTTGGTCCTTACGGCGCAGATTGCCGCCCTAATCATCGGCGTTGTTCTGGGTGTCATCTCAGCGCGCAAGCCCAAAGGCATCTCCAACTATGTCGTGACATTCCTGGCGCTGTTTGGCTATTCCGCCCCCGTCTTTTGGACCGGTATTTTGCTGCTCATCACTTTTTCGCTCAACGTGCATTGGTTCCCGGTCGCTGGCATGCGTGACGTGACCGTGGAAGGTGGATTTTGGACCCATTTTGTGGATGTTGCGCGGCATTTGGTTCTGCCCGCCGTCACACTTGGCTCCATCTTTCTCGCGCTCTATTCGCGCCTATCGCGCGCCTCAATGATGGAAGTCTTGGGCTCCGACTACATTCGCACCGCCAAGGCCAAAGGCCTAAGCGATCATCAGGTGGTCTATAAACATGCGCTGAAAAATGCGCTCTCACCGGTGATAACCTTGGCGGGCCTGCAGTTTTCCGCAGTGCTCTCGGGCGCGGTGCTGGTCGAGGCTGTATTCAGCTGGCCAGGCCTTGGCACCCTCGCCTTCCAATCCATCATCGCCCGCGATACGCCCACAATTCTTGGCATTCTTTTCTTCTCAGCTTTGGTGGTGATTGTCGGCAATTTGCTCACCGATCTGGCGCTGCGGCTTGTAGATCCACGTGTGGGAGGCCGCAAATGACCCGTCCAGAAATCCACGAAGAAGAAACGCCGCAGGCCCAGCACCCTGTTACAGAAAGCTGGGCGATGTTTCGCAAGAATACGGCCGCTGTTGCCGCTTTGGCGCTTCTCATCCTGATCACCTTCGGCGCGATCTTTGGCCCTGCGCTCTATCCCACAGATCCCTTCGAAATGGTCTGGGCGCCGTTCTCCCCTCCCGGCGAGGAAGGGTTCTTGCTGGGCACCGACTATCTCGGACGCGATCTGTTGGCGATGATCATCAATGGCGCCAAAGTATCCCTGATGATCGGCCTTTCGGCGGCGCTGATGACTGTGATCATTGGCGTCACAGTGGGCGCCCTTGCCGGGTTTTATCGCGGAATTGTGGAAGAGGTGCTCATGCGGATCACGGAATTTTTCCAAGTGTTGCCAACCTTGCTGTTTTCGATGGTCTTGGTGGCGCTCTTCGGAGCCTCGCTGCCGATGATCACCTTTGCCATAGGTATCGTCAGCTGGACCGCCGTGGCCCGGATCACGCGCTCAGAATTTCTGCGCATCCGCGAGCTGGAATATGTTATGGCCTCGCGGGCCTCGGGCGCGTCTAACATGAAACTGATGTTTCGCGTGATCCTGCCAAACGCCCTTCCGCCGATCATCGTGCAATCGGCGCTTATGGTCGGATCGGCAATCCTTTTTGAAGCGGGCCTGTCTTTCCTTGGCCTGACCGATCCCAATGTCGTCAGCTGGGGGCAAATTATTGGCTCCAACCGCCAATATATTCTGGATGCAGGCTATACGGTCACCATCCCCGGCGTTGCTATTTTTGTGACGGTGCTGGCGATTTCTCTGGTTGGAGATGGGTTGAACGACGCGCTGAACCCAAAGTTGAGGCAGAGATGATGCGCCCACTTTTAGACGTTCAAAACCTCACCATTGAATTGACCACACGCGACGGGGTTGCCCCTGTCATCGATGATCTCTCCTTCAGCTTAAACGCGGGCGAAACCCTAAGCTTTGTCGGCGAAAGCGGCTGCGGCAAGTCGATGACGGCATTGGCGCTCATGGGGCTTTTACCCGCCAATGTTGGCCGTATTGCCAGCGGGCATATTTTGTTTGAAGACGAGGACCTGGCACAGGCCAGCGATGCCCGACTGCGCAAGATTCGCGGCAATGACATCTCTATGATTTTCCAAGAGCCAATGACCTCCCTCAATCCGGTACTGACCATCGGGGAGCAAATTGCAGAAGTGCTGCGCGCGCATCAAGGACTCTCACGCAAAGCGGCCTGGGAACAGGCCATCGCGCTATTGGATGCGGTGCGCATCCCCAACCCCAAGGGCCGCGCCGGCGATTACCCGTTTCAAATGTCCGGCGGGCAACGGCAAAGGGCGATGATCGCAATGGCTCTGGCCTGTGCCCCCAAAATTTTGATCGCGGACGAGCCGACAACGGCGCTGGATGTCACCGTTCAGGCGCAAATTTTTGATCTGCTGGGCGATTTGCGCAAGCAAACCGGTGCGGCCATTATTTTGATCACCCATGACATGGGCGCGGTTGCGGAAATGGCGGAGCGGATGATCGTCATGTATGCGGGACGCAAGGCTGAGTTGGGACCGGTCGATCAGATCATCGATCACCCCCGTCACCCTTATACCAAAGGGTTGATTGAATGCGTGCCGCATATTCAAAGCGAATTGAGCTCAACCCGTCATGATTTGGTAGAGGTGCCCGGTATTGTGCCCAGCCTGCGAGAATTTGGCAAAGACCAATGCCTCTTTGCCTCCCGCTGTCGCTATCTCACAGAGGCCTGTTTGGCCGGCCGGCCAAAGCCGAAGGAATTCGCCAATGCGCAATCCGCCGATTGCTGGCATGCGGAGGAGCTGTGATGTCTGATCTTTTGAATGTCGACAATCTCACCGTCAGATTTGAAGTCAAGCGCGGCGGCGGCTGGGGCAAGAAATCCTATCTCTATGCGGTCGATGACATCTCCTTTGCCGTCAAAAAAGGCGAAACCCTCGCCATTGTTGGCGAAAGCGGATCGGGCAAAACGACGGCTGCGCTGGCTGTGGCGCGCTTGGTTAAAGCGCATAGTGGCTCAGTGTGCCTTGGCGGTGAAGATGTGCTGCAAACCCAAGACGAGGACCTACGCGCCTTCCGCCAAAAAGTGCAATTCATCTTCCAAGACCCCTATTCCAGCCTCAATCCGCGCCAGCGGGCGGAGGCGATTGTACGTGAGCCTTTGGACAGCCTATCCAACAAGTCGGCGGCAGAGAAAACCCAGATTGTTGAGGGTTTATTCCAAGCGGTGGGTCTGCGGCCCGAACAACAACGGCTTTTCCCGCATCAATTCTCAGGCGGTCAACGCCAACGCATTGGCATTGCACGCGCTCTGGCCACCCAGCCCGAGTTAATTATCTGCGATGAGCCCGTATCCGCCTTGGATGTGGCGGTGCAGGCGCAAATATTGAACCTGCTGCGCAAACTGCAAAAAGACTTTGGCTTGACCTATTTGTTTATCAGCCATGATCTCGGCGTCGTGCAGCACATGAGTGATAGCATCGCGGTGATGTATATGGGCCGGATCGTTGAGCATGCAGACCGCATGAGTTTGTTCACAGCGCCGCGCCATCCCTATACGCAAGCGCTGCTCTCTGCGGTTCCCACCGTCGACCGGGTGAAACGGGCCAGCCAAAAACGCATTTTGATCCCCGGCGATCCACCGGACCCGGTAAACCTGCCCAAAGGCTGCCGCTTCGCCAATCGCTGCCCCGTAGCGCAAGAGCTCTGCCATCGGCAGGAGCCCGCGTTGATACCAGACGACAATGGGCATCGCACCGCCTGCCATTTGGTGTCCTGACTACGCAGCACAAAAGCGCGCATTACCCGCCCGGCACCGCCACCGGATGAATTTCGTCACAAATCATAACCCCCGGCGTGGTCTCAAAGATGCTGCAATCCAGTGAGCGCCGTTGCGGCAAAGGGTTGCTGCGCCGCGGGATGTCGCACTTCAGCCGTGCCTGCATTACAACCTGGTCGCCCTGCATGGAATAGGGACGCAGTTTGCAACCGCTGGCCGCTTCAAATGCGCGGGCGAACCGAGCGGCTGTATAGTTCAAACTTGGCGCCCATTCGCGATTGATACGGATCGCTTCGGCCCGATCCCCAACCATGCGCACATCGAAAACCGATTTACCGACGATCACCCGCTGCGCCGGCACACCGGAAAACTCAAAGGAAGGCGTATTGCAGGCCAAAAGCGGCAGGAGCATCCAAAGAAAGCGCATAAACCGACACTGCCAAGACATGGTTAACAAAGCCTTGCTTGCGTCCCTCCCCCAAGGCGATAAACTGACGCAAAATTACAGGAGCCCACCATGAGTGAAGATGTTGATCGCCATGCCATGAAAATGGCTAAGAAAAAAGCCGCGCGTGACAAGATCATGGCAACCAAGACGGATGAAAAAGGCTTGGTGATCGTCCATACCGGCAAGGGCAAGGGCAAATCCTCCGCAGCCTTCAATATGATTTTCCGCCACATTGCTCATAAGCGTAAATGTGCCGTGGTGCAGTTCATCAAAGGCGGAATGAGCACGGGCGAGCGGGATCTAATCTTAGAGCATTTCACCGATCTTTGCGCCTTTCATACCATGGGCGAGGGATTCACTTGGGAAACCCAAGACAAAACCCGCGACACCGAAATGGCGCAGGCCGCTTGGGCCAAAGCCAAAGAGCTGATCAGGGATGAAAGCAATCACATGGTGCTTTTGGATGAGATCAATATCGCTCTGCGTTATGACTATCTTGATATCCAGGAGGTCATCGCCTTTTTGCGCGATGAAAAACCGCCCATGACCCATGTGGTGCTCACTGGGCGCAACGCCCATGCAGATTTGATTGAAGCGGCCGATTTGGTGACGGAAATGGAGCTGATCAAACACCCCTTCCGTTCAGGCATCAAGGCGCAAATCGGCGTTGAATTTTAAAATAAAGTGAGGGCATGACCATGGCCGTAAAACGATTGCTGACAGAGTTTGGCATGGGCGCCTCCCTGCGCCGGCAAGATTACACACAAGCGGCAGTGCGCGGCGTCAAGGACGCGCTGTGGCACAATTCGATCAACCTGGCAGAATTATTCGGCAAGGCCAAAAAGGATATGCTGATTGATGTGGAAGTGGCCGTTCAAAATCCCGCTTCAGTAGATGTCAACGCCGTGGCAGAGATCTTCCCCTATGGGCAAGTGCAGGTCACAGTCGTCCCGGGTGGTCTTGATGTGCCGCGGCCAGATGGGCTGCCCACGGTGATGGCAAATGTCGCGATTTCTGTTTCCTTAGATTTGAAGGTGGCCTCATGAGCGATCAAAGATTCATTATCGAAATGGGCATGGGCAATGATCAATATGGTCAGGATTATACCAAAGCCGCAGGCCGCGCGATTGAAGACGCTTTTCGCCATTCCGCTATTCCGATGTTCCAAGCCCTGGAACCCACGCTTGGCCTTACCCCGCAAGAGATGCGTGTTCAGGTGACCATAGGTGTCCAAGACCCGGCGCAAGTGGACACAAAAGCGCTGGCAGAAACCCTGCCACGCGGTCGCGCCGAGGTGCGCGCCGTTTTTGGGGGGCAAAATGTGACCAATCCAGATACCGGCAATGTCATCGTCATTGCCACTGCAGCGATTGAGGCTTTCCTGCCCTACCAAGGCGACCGCACATAGGTGCCACTCCAGGAATTCTTCTAAATCTGGTTGGCAATTTCCAGAAGATTTCCATCCGGGTCACGGATATAAAGCGAGACAATTGGACCAAGCGCCCCACTGCGCTGGACAGGCCCATCTAGCACCCTTTGCCCACAGGCTTCGAAATATGCGGACCATTCATCCAGTGGGATTGGCGACAAAAAGCACAGATCCGCCGCCCCGGCCCGCGGCTCTGCCGCATGGGGCGCAAAAGGGGCTTGTGCCGGATGCAAATTGATTTTTTGCGCGCCAAAGGCCAAGGCCCAACGCCGGCTGCCATCAGCCGCTTGAAATTCAAGCGGCTGCAGTCCCAAGATGTCGCGATAAAACGCGACGCTTGCAGCCACATCCGTCACCGTCAAGACCAGGTGATCTAGGCTGGCAACTATGGGGGGAGTTTTATGTATCATTTTTGCGCCTCAAACTTGCCGCCGCTCTAAAATCATCCGGGATCTGATCCTCACCATCCAAGATAAGCGCGGTCATCACTTGCGCAATCTTTGGAGCCATCCCAAAGCCAATTTTAAACCCGCCATTGGCGATAAACCAATCCGAATGAACCGGATGCTGGCCCAACATAGGCGCGCGGGAAAAAGCCCGGGGCCTCACCCCGGCCCAGCGTTCGATAACAGGGGCGCAGCGCAACTCAGGAAATAATCGCTTGGCCTTGGCAATCAAGTCATCAAGCTGGCCGTCGGTCTGATCTGGAGACTTAAAATACCGCTCACTGGTCGAACCAATGGCCACTGTGCCATCCAAATGCGGCACCACATGCAGCCCCTCTGCAAAGAGCTGCGCCGCACCGGGGCGGGCCAGATCTAACAAGGCCGCTTGCCCCTTAACCCCATTGCCGATCTCTGTGCCCAGAACTTGTGACAACTCGAGCAAGCCGCGCCAGCCACGCGCATCCACAATCGCACCTTGGCGTGCGCCCGCGGCTGTGATCACCCCGCCAAGCTCCAACACCGCCTGCCCCAGAGCTTTGGTGGCCTGACGCGGGTGAATATGGGCCGAAAGCGTATCACGCACCAGCTGCCCCGTTGCAGAAGGGGGCGCCCAAGGCCCGGCTTTGCTGGCTGAAATGACCTCCCAAACCGCCGCATCACCCCAATTTGTCTCAGCATCTCCAATGCGTGATAGCGCAAGAGCAATCAATCTTTCTTCATTGATCGGTTGCAGCCGCCCATGATTGGCATAGCCGGTCGGCAGACCCGATATCCGCTCCACCTCAGGCCAAAATTCACGGGCAAGCAGCAGGCTTTCCAGCTGGAATTGCTTTTTGGGCAGCCATAGATCGGGCGTATGGGGCGCCAAAGCTCCAACCAGCCCGCCACTGGCCCCCTGCGCCACACCATTGGGATCAATCACCCGCACCCGCGCCCCCCGTTGCGCGGCACAGAACGCAATCGACAGACCAAACACTCCGGCCCCGAGAATCGTTACATCAGCAGTTGCCAAAATCATCGCCCTTCTGCATGGTCGTGAAAATACTTAGGGTAGACCATGCTCAACCACCAGCCCCATAGCATAGAATGGCGCGCAGACACGCCCTTCTCCACAAAATTTGATGACCCTTACTTCTCGCTCGACGATGGGCTGGCGGAAACCGAGCATGTGTTTCTCGCAGGCAATCATCTGCCCGAGCGCTATTGCGATGGATTCCATATCGCCGAATTGGGGTTTGGCACGGGGTTGAACCTGTTAGTCTCCTTGGCCGCTTGGCGGCGCTCGGGGCAGTTCGGTATTTTGCACTACACGAGCTTTGAAGCCTTCCCCTTGTCACCAGATCAAATGATCCCAGCCCATGAAGCCTTCGCGCCATTACAAGAGCTCGCCGGAGAATTGGCCCCCTTGTGGGGCAGCCGCATCACCCTGCCTGATCTGCGATTTGAGCTGATTTTAGGAGACGCCCGCGACACCCTGCCCGAATGGTCAGGCCAGGCAGATGCTTGGTTTCTAGATGGGTTTTCTCCTGCCAAAAACCCAGAGCTTTGGGAAGCCAGCCTCATGGCCGAGGTCGCCGCACATACCAAAACGGGCGGAAGCTGCGCCACCTATACGGCCGCAGGCTTTGTCCGCCGGGGGTTGCAAGCGGGTGGATTTGAGGTCACCCGCTGCCCTGGCTTTGGCCGTAAAAGACACATGACGCAGGGATTTAAACCATGAGTGCCGGCACCAATACACGGCTTGGCGTTCTGCTCATGGTGGCGACCACCATGATCTTCGCTCTGCAAGATGGTTTGAGCCTGCACCTCTCCTCCACCTACAACGTCTATATGGTTGTTATGGTGCGCTACTGGTTCTTTGCCGCTTTCGTCATGACTGTTTCGGCCAAACAAGCCGGGGGATTGCGCAATGCGGCGCGCACCAAACAGCCCGCACTTCAGGCCTTCCGCGGGGTGCTCTTGGCCGCAGAAATCTGCGTGATGGTCACCGGCTTTACCCTGCTCGGTATGGTGGAAAGCCTGGCAATTTTCTCAGCCTATACGCTCATCGTCGCAGCGCTCTCGGGCCCCATTCTCGGCGAAACGGTCGGTTGGCGGCGTTGGCTCGCGATTGCCGTGGGGTTTTGCGGGGTTTTGGTGATCTTAAAGCCGGGCTTCGGGGTCTTCTCCCCCTATGCGATCATTCCTTTTTTCGCGGCTTTCATGTTCGCCCTTTATAGCCTGCTCACGCGCTATGTCGCTCGCCTCGACAGCACCGCAACCAGTTTCTTTTGGACCGGCGTCATGGGGTGCCTGTTGATGAGTGTCATTGGCGCTTTTCATTTTGAGAATATGAGCCCCAGCGACTGGGGCTTGATGCTCTGCCTGTGCTGCACTGGGGCCGTGGGGCATTGGCTGCTCATTCGCTGCTATGAGGTGGCCGAGGCCAGCGCCGTACAACCCTTCACCTATCTGCAATTGGTGTTCGGCGCCTCCATCGGCGTTTTGGTTTTTGGTGAGGTGGTGCGTCCGAATGTGGCCATCGGCGCTCTTTTGGTTGTCGCTGCCGGACTGTTCACCCTCTGGCGCGCAAGAGTGGCCAAAAGCTAAGCCGCGCGCTGCTAAGGCAGCACCTGGGCGGTTGTGGGGCGACGGCGTTACCGGCTGACCGGGCGCAGAGAAACCGCGGGAGCGGCAAAAATCGGCTCTGGGTTATAGGCACCTTTCAGTTCCTGCAAAAACTGCAAAGGCACCGCCTGCCCCGCCAGACGCGCACGATAATTGGGCAGGCTTTCCGTCACCCGCATGACGTAATTGCGAGTCTCGCTAAACGGAATTTGCTCAATCCAATCGATCACATCTACCTCTGGCGACCGCGGATCTCCAAGTTTGGCCGTCCAAGCATGGGCGCGGCTGGGGCCTGCATTATAGGCGGCGGCAATATGGACGGGGCTGTTGCCGAATTCTTCGGTCAGCTCCTCAAGATACCGAATACCGATTGTCGCATTGTAATCTGGATCTTTGAGCATCCTGCTGCGCGAATAGCCTATCCCCAGCTTGCCCGCCATTTCCTTGGCTGTTCGAGGCATGACCTGCATCAAGCCCAGCGCCCCAACCCCTGAGATTGCACCGGCAAAAAATTCGCTTTCCCGACGCGCAATCGCCAAAGCCAACTCGGGCGCGATTGTGTCGGGCCGCATCAGTCGGGAGGTGAGCGGATAGAAATGCCGCTCCATCATCGTGCCATAGCGCGAGGCGCGCTTGCCCAGCATGAGCTCCAGATAAGGGTGGCCCAGCTCTTCGGCCATGCGCCCCATTTGCGCGAGCCCCTGCGGGCTTTGACTTTCGGCCAAATGGGTCAAAAATCGCACGCCAAACCGCGAACGATCGACCTGAATCAACAAGATCCCAGCCTCATAGACGCTGGACTTCACAAACTCTGCCCGCCGCCACTCTGTTACCAGCTCATTTCCGGCTAAACTGGATTGCATCGGCAGGCGCGCCTCTTGGGCGGCCAGCAATCCATAAAACGAGGTTTGATAGCCCGCGCCTTGGACAAAGGCCTGCTGCGCCTTGTCCGCTTGGCCCATGGCCCTCAAGGCCCGACCTTGCCAATAATAGGTGCGGCCCAGTGAAATTTCGCTGCCCACAGCTGATCCATGGTTTTTGAAATGCACCAAAGCCGTCTCAGGGCGCTTCAATTTTCGCAAAGCGATAAAGCCCGCCAGCCACTCTAGGGCCGCATAGTCATCTCCCGGCGCCAAATGGTGATTTGCGGCCAGCTCATAGGCCTTTGCATAATCCCCATCCCACAGGAAATCCCGCGCAAAGGACATGCGCCGGCTGGCCCATTTCGCCGGTCGTCCCAAAGCCAGGGCGGAGGAGGATCGTTGCAACATCAGATCGATGGCGCCATCCCTTAGCCCGCGCGCAAGGCGCCATTGAAACCGGTCATAGGCCAACCCGGGATCGGATTTCAGGGGTTTGGGCACATTGGCCAGCAGAGGCGTGACGCCGTTTTCTTTCTTTTGCAGCGCTATTCGAGCCTTGGCCAAATGCGCCTGCCCAGCGTTGACGCGCTCAAGCAATCGTTCAGCACCGGTCACATCGCCCTGCCAGAGCAACTGATCCAAGCGTGAGTCATGCAGGCTTTCCAAATGCGGCCCAAACATCTCGAGATACTCGTCCTCGAGGCTCCTCAGCATGCTGAAACTGCTCCAGCCCCATTGGGCCGCTGTAATTGCTGCCGCCTTCTGCCCCGTTTTATGGAGCGCCTGCGCCAGTCGCAAAGAGCCCTTCGCGGTCTTCGGCGGAGTGTCCGAGAAAAAGGCAATCACATCCTGCGGCGCGGCATCGGCCTCAATAGTGGCCTCAGAGCGCTTTCGCAAATAGGGCAGACCCGGCCAATCGGGGCGGCGGTGCAAAAACTCAATGGCTTGTGAAAATTGACCACGCCCAGCGCGCAGACGATCCCATTGAATGAGATCAACAGCCACCTGCCCTGCCGGCGCCGCCAGACGCAGCGCCTCGTCCCATTTGCCCTTCGCTTGCGCCGCATAGGCCGCACGCACAGAGGCCAGCGCCGCCGCGTCTTGTGCCGAGGCCGAGGTTGCAAAACACAAAGTGACCACAAGAAAAAGGATAATACGCATAGCGCCCAACTTGCGCTCTGAGACAAAAACTTTCAATCGCAAATCTTGGCAAATCCGGCGCGGCAAGCTAGTGTCCGCCGACGACTGCCCGGGCACTCATGCCCCAGATGAAAGGAAGCGCTATGATTACAGGATCTCTGCCTGCACTTGTCACGCCGTTTGCAAACGGCAAAGTGGATATTGATGCGCTCAAGAAGCTGGTCGATTGGCATATTGACCAAGGCAGCCATGGGTTGGTGCCAGTGGGCACAACCGGGGAAAGCCCGACCTTGACCCATGAAGAGCATGACAGGGTTGTGGAAGTTGTGGTTGCCCAGGCGGCCGGACGGGTTCCGGTGATTGCCGGTGCAGGCTCCAACAATACCGCCGAAACCGTGCGCCTGGTCAAAGCGGCCAAAGAGGCGGGCGCCACTGCGGCTTTGGTGGTAACCCCCTATTACAACAAACCCACGCAGGCCGGGTTGAAGGCACATTTTCTGGCCGCGGCCGACTGCGGCATGGATATAATCATCTACAATATCCCCGGCCGTTCCGCGGTGGATATGAGTGTTGAAACCATGGGCGAGCTGGCCGCTCACAAACATATCATTGGCGTCAAAGATGCCACAGGGGATCTGTCGCGCGTTCCAAAACAGCGCCTTACCTGCGGTGAAGATTTTGTCCAACTCTCGGGCGAAGATGCAACGGCCCTAGGCTTCAACGCCCATGGCGGCATCGGGTGTATCTCGGTGACGGCCAATATGGCCCCGGCGCTTTGCGCGCAAATGCAAGAGGCCACTTTGGCTGGCGATTATGAAACCGCGCTCAAAATTACCGATAAGTTGATGCCGCTGCATCTCGCCACATTCCAAGAACCCGGTCTGGTCAGCGCCAAATACGGTCTGTCCAAGTTGGGGCTGTGCACGCAAGAGGTGCGCTCACCTTTGGTTGGCTTGAGCGATGACGCCAAATCCGCCATGGACGCCGCCCTGCGCTATGCGGGTTTGATCGACTAAGCCCACTGCCCCCAAGCCATTAACGTGGTTTGGGGATCCTGCTTGCGCAATACTCGGCTGGCCCATTGGCAAGCCGATCTGCCCTACCTATATAGGCGGCATCATGGCCCAAACGAAATCAGATCCCAATTATCGAATCATCGCTGAATACCGCCGCGCGCGGTATGACTATGCGATTGAGAGCGATATCGAATGCGGCGTCATGCTCATGGGGTCGGAGGTGAAATCTCTGCGGGAGAAATCTGGCAACATCGCCGAAAGCTACGCGGCGGTTGAAGAGGGGGAGCTGTGGTTGGTGAACTCCTATATCGCCCCCTATGAGCAAGCACAGACCTGGGGTCATGTGGAAAAGCGTCGTCGCAAATTGCTGGTTTCCAAACGCGAGCTGTCGCGGCTTTGGAATGCCACGCAACGCGAGGGAATGACGCTTGTGCCATTGGTGATGTATTTCAACCATGTGGGCCGGGTGAAAATCAAATTGGGCATCGCCAAGGGCAAAAAGAACCATGATAAACGCGCCACTGAGGCCAAACGCGACTGGGGCCGGCAAAAACAACGTCTCTTGAAGCAAGGCATCTAAAGCGCCGCAGCTGCAAACTATAGGCCTTGCCCCTCTTGTTTTGTTGCCCCGCAGCCGTTAAATCCAAAGCCATCCCAAGGGGGCTGCATGGCACAAGACGATCCCAAGACACTTGTCTCGACACAATGGCTCAAGAACAATTTGAAACATCCCGACCTGCGCGTTCTGGATGCAAGCTGGCATTTGCCAAACGAAGACCGCAATGGTTTCGCTGAATTTGAAATAGGCCATATTCCGGGCGCACGGTTCTTTGACATCGATGATATTTCCGATCATCGCTCCAGCCTGCCGCATATGGTGCCGCCGGTTGAAAAATTCATGTCTCGTGTGCGCGCCCTGGGTGTTGGCGATGGGCATCAAATCGTGGTCTATGATTCTAAGGGCCTGTTTTCAGCCGCGCGGGTCTGGTGGCTCTTTCGCATGATGGGGCATGATTCAATTGCCGTTCTGGATGGCGGCCTGCCAAAATGGATTGCAGATGGCAATCCGGTCGACACAGGCGCCCCAATCATTCGCGATCGCCACATGACCGTGCAACCGCGCCCCCATATGGTGCGCGACGTCACACAGGTCGCCCATGCCGCCAAATTGCGCGATCATGAGATTATTGACGCCCGCGCCGCCGCAAGGTTTCGCGGAGATGCGCCGGAACCGCGCCAAGGCTTGCGGGCCGGCCATATTCCAGGCTCAAAAAATCTTCCCTTCACCCAAGTTCTCAACGGTGATCATACGATGAAAACCACAGCCGAGCTGAACGAAGAGTTTCGCAAAGCTGGGGTGGATTTATCCAAGCCTGCGATTACAACCTGCGGATCTGGTGTCACGGCTGCCGTGTTATCGCTGGCCCTCGAACGCATCGGCAAGACCGATCACGCGCTTTATGACGGGAGCTGGACCGAATGGGGCCAGTTCCCAACCCTCAATGTTGCCACTGGAGATAGCTGATGCTCAGCAACCTAACCGCCCAACCACAAGATAAAATCTTGGCCCTCATGGCCGCTTACCGCGCCGATCCACGGGAGACCAAGATCGACCTCGGCGTTGGGGTTTATAAAGACGCCACAGGCGCAACTCCGGTGATGCGCGCGATCAAATCTGCAGAAGAGCTCTTGTGGAAAACTCAGGAGACCAAAGCCTACGTCGGACTGGCCGGAGATCCCGCATTTTCTGCGGCGATGATAGATTTGGTTCTGGGTGGAACAGTGGACGCAGATCGCCTTTCAGCCGTCGCCACTCCAGGCGGCACAGGGGCCGTGCGCCAAGCTCTTGAGCTGGTGAAAATCGCAGCCCCAGGGGCTACGGTTTGGCTGTCCAATCCGACTTGGCCCAACCATCCTTCCATCGTCAAATATCTTGGTATGCCCCTGGCAGAGTATCGCTATTTTGACTCGCAAACGGGCGATGTGGATTTTGACGCCATGCTGGGGGATATCAAAGCCATTCCCGCCGGCGATATCGTCTTGCTGCATGGGTGTTGCCATAATCCAACCGGGGCAAACCTAAGCGCAGAGCAAGAAGATCAGATCATCGCAGCCCTAGCGGCCAATGGCGCTATTCCATTTGTTGACATCGCCTATCAAGGCTTCGGAGATGGGCTCGAAGACGATGCGCGCTTCACCCGCAAGATTGCCAGCCAATTGCCCGAGTGCCTGATTGCAGCCAGCTGCTCAAAGAATTTTGGCATCTACCGCGAGCGCACTGGAATTTTAATGGCCATCTCGCCATCCGCCTCACTTCAGGCAGTCACCCAAGGCAATATGGCCTTTTTGAACCGTCAAAACTTCTCCTTTCCACCCGATCACGGCGCGCGGCTGGTTACGATGATTTTGGGCGATACCGGGCTACGCAGCACCTGGTCCAGCGAGCTGGAAGATACCCGCCTAAGCATGCTCAACCTGCGCCAACAGCTGGCCGATGAGCTGCGCCAGCGGACAAATTCAGACCGTTTCGATTTCATCGCAAAGCATCGCGGCATGTTCTCGCGCTTGGGGGTTTCTCCTGAAGTGGTCGAAACCATGCGCGCGGATAATGGCGTGTATATGGTCGGTGACAGCCGGATCAATATTGCTGGGCTCAACGCGCATACCGTGCCAATTTTGGCACAGGCTTTGGCCGCGGCTCTCAAGTAAAAGTCATAAAATGACGGACTTCTGGCGGCATTGCGGCGGCCAGAAGATCTGCATTGCCAAACCTCATTGAAAGCCACGACAGCCGGCGATGGTCAATTATCGCCGAGCGTGCCAAACTGGGCTCAACAAATTCATTCCAGCGCAGTAAACTGCGTTAAAAACGAACAGGCATATGGCAAAAAAACATTCAGGGCCAAGCAAGCCCCTCGTCGCAGATCGCAGAGGACCGCCGCCAGCCCGCAAGCAAAAACAGGGACAAACCCCGCAAAAGCCCCCCGCCAAGGGAGGGTTTGGGCGGCTCCGCGCGCTCCTCTGGCGCGCCTTTTTGCTGCCCTTTCGCATGCTCTGGGCCTTAATCTGGCGGCTTGGGCTGGTGGTTTGTTTGTTGCTCGGCCTTGGCGTGGCCTATTTCGCGTCCACCCTGCCGGAGGCTGGCGAGATGATTGACGGGCGCGCGGCCGGGTCGGTCACGCTCATGGACCGCAAAGGGGCGGTCTTCGCATGGCGCGGCGATCAATTTGGCGGCATGATCACCGCCCAAACGATTTCCCCATTTTTGAAAGCCGCGGTCGTAGCCACGGAAGATCGGCGTTTTTATCGCCATTTTGGCATCAGCCCCCGCGGCATGGCCTCCGCAATTCGCATCAACTTGAGTGAAGGGCGGGGTCCCCTATCTGGTCATGGCGGCTCAACCATCACACAACAAACCGCAAAGCTGCTCTGCCTGGGTGTTGCTTTCGACACAGATGAATGGCCCTCTGAGCGCGAATATGAGCGTCAATGCCGCCGAACCACGCTCTGGCGCAAGATCAAAGAGGCAAGTTTCTCGCTCGCGATGGAGCTGCGCTACTCCAAAGATGAGATCCTGACAATCTACCTCAACCGCGTCTCATTGGGCGCCGGGGCCCGCGGCTTTGAAGCCGCAGCTCAAAGGTATTTCGGAAAATCTGCCAATCAGGTGAATGCGGCGGAGGCCGCCATGCTGGCCGGCTTGCTCAAAGCCCCATCCCGGCTGGCACCTACCCATAATCTGAAGGGCGCACAGGCCCGTGCGGAAGTGGTCCTTGGCCTCATGCGGCGGGAAAATTATCTCTCCTCGGCCGAGGCCAGTTTCGCGATAGCCAATCCCGCAACCCTCAGCCCTGCGGCCACTGCCCGCGCGGGGGGATATTTTGCCGATTGGATCATGACGACAGGCCCAAGATATTTCACCCGCAACACCACGGAAGATGTGCTGATCCAAACCACTTTGGATCAAACCATTCAAACCGCGACAGAGCAGGCTGTACGCCGGGTGTTTGATGACAAGATCTCAAAGAGCTCCAAGGCGGAAGTCGCCGTTGTTGTGATGAACAAAGAGGGCGCCGTTCGGGCCATGATCGGCGGGCGCGACACGCGCACGACCGGGGCGTTCAACCGCGCCACCCAGGCGCGGCGACAAACCGGATCTGCCTTCAAACCTTTCGTCTATGCCGCTGCGCTTGAGCTTGGACATACGCCCTTCGATCGCATCCGTGATGAGCCAATCACTCTCAATATCCCCGGATCCGGCGCTTGGAGCCCCTCCAATTACAGCAAAACTTTCGCCGGAGAGGTGAGTTATACCCAAGCTTTAGCCCAATCGCTCAATATTCCAGCTGTGAAGATTTCCGAACACATCGGCCGCGATATCGTTCAGAAAATTGCCTGGGATTTCGGCCTGCAAGATGCGCTGGCGGATGGGCCCGCTCTGGCCCTTGGCACCTCCGAAAGCACCTTGATCGAAATGACCGGTGCCTATGCGGGCATCCTCAACGGCGGCATATCGGTTCAACCCTATGGCATCACGTCGCTCAGGCTTTTGGGAGAAATTGAGCCCCTAGCGGGCCGCACAGGTGGCATTGGCGAACGCGTTATTCGCACTCAAACCGCCCAAGAGCTCACATTTATGATGCATGAGGTGATCCAATCGGGCACCGGGCAGCGCGCTCAAATTGACGGCATTGAAATTGCCGGTAAAACCGGAACCACCCAAGCGGCAAGGGATGCCTGGTTTATTGGCTTTACCTCTGATTTCGTCATTGGCGTCTGGATGGGCTATGACGACAACCGACCTCTCAAGGGCGTAACCGGCGGCAGTATCCCGGCCGATATTTGGCGAGAAACCATGCTGGCCATAACAGATCAATCCAAACCCGGCCCGCTGCCCATGTTGCGCGATCGCATCCCGCCTGAAGCTGGACGCTCACCAATCGACGGCTCTCCAGAAAAGCCCGAAACAAAATCCCTCACGCAGCTTCTTTTCGGACTGTTCTCAAGGCAAAATTAGGCTGCCAAAAGGCTTTGGGGCAGATCATATCCTCGCCCCGGTCGCCCGTGCCTTGGACAAGGCGCGCTTTAGCCCAGGCGCGCCAGATCTCGGGTCAATTTCGCGATATCGCCGTTGCGCGCATCGAGCAGAGCACCGATCTCCACGCGCTCCGAGGACAACAGGCTGATGCCTTCAACAATGATATCGAAAAACAAGTTCCGGCCAGAACGATCAGACACCCGGAAGGCCACATCAAATGGCGCAGAACCGCGCAATTCGGTCACGGTCATCACTTCAAAAAATTTGCCGCGATCCGTGGTTCCAGTCACCACGATTTTACCACCGATAAATTCATGAAACCGCTTGCCGTATTTTCGAGCAATATATCCGCGGAACGATGCGATATAGGCCTCCAACTCCGCAGGTTTGGCCGAGCGAGCGGCTGGGCCAAGCGCCGAGCGCGCAATGATATTCACATCGGCATAGTCGGCGAAAATGCGTTCAAACCGGCCGATCATTTTGGTTTCAGACATGCCCGAGTCTATCGCCGCATTAATCTCTCCCACCAGTTGATCAACCAATCGGGTCGCAGTGCGCTTGTCCAAAGCAAAGACAGGGCCGGCCAGGGCGCAGGATGCAAGTCCAGATAAAACAGTACGGCGGGCAATATTTATTTTATTCAAATTCGGCATAGGGGTCGATATAGGCATCGTTAGCAATGTCTTTCAATTCAAAACGGCGGCTTTGGAGATATACGAGCCGCGCTTGGGCGTAACTGTCGGCGCTACCATAGAGAACTTCGTCAATCTGGGCACCATAAATTTGTCTTTTTTGTAAAATCGCACCCATGTTTGAGGCGGTGCGGTACTCTGACACGGGCGGTTTTAAGATTTGACCGGCCGGATCCAACAGGAGCATGTCTACAAAGCGCGCGAAACCATCACGCAGGTTCGAGGGGCCGAACACAGGCAATTCCAAATAAGCGCCCTCAGCCACGCCCCATCCTTGCAACGTCTCGCCAAAATCAGTGTCTTTTTCTGTAAACCCAATTTTTTGGGAGGGATCAAACAGACCGGCCACACCGACCGTACTGTTGAGCACAAACCTTGTCGTATTGCGCGCCGCAGACGGTAAATCCAGCTGCAACACGTTGTTGACGACCTTCCCCGGCAAGCTGAGGTTGCTGGCGAAATTTGACACACTGTCCTCAACAGGATCTGGAACGACATCTGCATAGGTTTTGGAAAGTGGCGACAGGATCTTGCGGTCCAAGTCTTTGTTAAACGCATGGTTGTCACGATTCGCCCGCTCGAACGGATCACCCGCCACAGCACCCGGACGGGGGCTACAGGCAGAAACAACCATCACGAGAGATGCGACCGCAAAAATTGACAACCGTTCGATCATGGACTCACCTTTGATTTCAAACTCGTAATAGTTTCTCGTGCTCTATTGGGCAAACGTTAAGCACACGTCCCTTATAAGTTGTGGCAAACCGGTTACAGCCGGTGACACCGTCGCACCTTAAGGTCTAGGGCATGAATGACACATATCAATATGAGAAAAGTGAGTTGGCACAGGTTCGTGCCCAATTACTGCATCTCTTTTTTATCGTGGGCATCTTTAGTTTTCTCGTCAATCTCTTGCTGCTGACCGGCCCACTTTACATGTTGCATATCTATGACCGAGTTCTGCCCTCTGGCGCGGTGCAAACGCTCGTGGCCTTGTCTCTGATGGCCTGTCTCGCCTATGCCGTCATGGGGGTTTTGGACCATACGCGCGCGCGCATCACCGCCCGAATAGCTGTGCGATTTTTGACGCAGCTCGATCAGCGGGTTTTTTCGCTCGCCATGCAGAGCGCCCAATCCGGGCGGCGCAAAGAGCCGCAAGCCGCGCTGAAAGATCTCACGTCCATTGAAAAGTTCATCGCCTCACCCGCCCTGCTGGCCCTGTTCGATCTGCCCTGGATCCCGGTATTTTTTGTCGGCATATATCTATTTCACCCCCTGCTTGGCGCCATGACCCTGATCAGCGGCGTGGCCCTCATTGCCCTGTCATTGGGAAATCAATGGGCCAGCCGATCGGCCTTTGCTGCCGCGATGCTCTGCACGGAAGATCTCGAGGTTCAGACGCAGCAGTATTTGAACCGCGCAATGCTCATTCGGGCCTTGGGCATGCAAAGCACCACCCTGACCCGGCAGCACCGACTCCAACACGCCGCTCAAGTCGCGCAGCTTCGTGCCAGCGATATTGCTGGATTATTTACGACCATTATCAGGACCCTACGCATGGCCATGCAATCGGCCATGCTGGGACTGGGCGCTTGGCTGGTCCTGCAAGAGCAGTTGAGCGCGGGCGGCATGATCGCCACATCCATTCTCTTTGGCCGGCTCCTTAACCCTCTTGAGGTCCTGATCGGTTCTTGGGTCGTGCCCCAACGGGCGCTCCTGGGTTGGGCGCGTTTGCGCAGCCAGCTCAGCCAGATGCCGGCCCGCCACAGGCCTTTGGCCTTGCCCCGCCCGGCGGCGCAACTCACCATGCAAAAAGCCACGATCGTGCCACCGGGCGGGCAAATTGCCACCTTAAAACTGGCCTCCTTTTCCCTTCAAGCCGGCAGTGCCTGCGGCATCATCGGCGCCGCGGGATCGGGCAAATCCACCCTGGCCCTGGCCGCCATGGGTGTGCTGCCGCTGGCCAATGGGACCGTGCAATTGGGTGGAACAGCCCTCGCCGCCTATGACGCCGACAACCTCGGACAGTATATCGGGTATTTACCGCAAGAAATGCAGCTATTGCCGGGCACGGTGGCCGAAAACATCACCAGATATCAAGCAGACGCGCCGCAAGACTTGCTCTTCGCAGCCGCCCGCAATGCTGGCGCCTTTGACATGATAACCCAATTGCCAAAGGGATTTGATACTGATGTGCGCCAACTGTCTGGCGGCCAAGCACAGCGCATCGGTTTGGCGCGGGCCCTTTTTGGCGATCCGGTGCTTTTGGTTTTGGACGAACCCAACTCCAATTTGGACAATGAGGGCGTCGCGGCGCTCAACGCTGCGGTGCGGCGCTTCAAACGAAAAGGCAATACGGTTCTGATCATCGCGCATCGTCCGGCGGCCATTCAAGAATGCGATACACTCATGGTGATTGAAAGCGGCCAGATCACAGCCTTTGGCCCCAAAGAAGACATCCTGCGAAAAATGGTGAAAAACCATGCTGATATTTCCACACTACCGGCCGGTGGGAGTGCGCCGCATGGCGTTTAGTGTCACAAAATATGTCGCCATAGGGAGCTTATGCGCCATAGTTTTTTTGGGTGGTTTTGCGCTTTGGTCTGTCTGCGTCACCCTGTCGGGCGCGGTGATTGCCTGGGGGCATGTCGCCCTCATGGGTCACAACCATGCGGTCCAACACCCTACCGGCGGCCAGGTGGCCGATCTATGGGTCAAAGAGGGTGACATTGTACAAATGGGCGCGCCCCTGCTGCGGCTGGATGGGCATGCACAAAACGTGCAACTTGATCTCACGGAGGGGCACTTGTTCGAAATCATGGCTCGGCGCGCACGTTTGGTGGCCGAACGTGATGATCGCCTATCCATCGAATTTGATCAGGTTTTAAAGACCACAGCCGCCGCGGATCCAGAAGTTCGGCGCATGTTGCAAGGGCAAGTGCAACTCTTCAAAACCCATCTCGCCTATCGCCGTCAAACTGAAAAAAATTGCAAAATCAAGCAGAGCAAATTGCCCTGCAAATTGAGGGTTTGAGCGCCCAAGCCCAGGTCGCAGAGCGGCAGCTTGCGCTGCTGGGCGACGAGCTGGAAACCCAACTGTCCTTGCGCGCCAAAGGGCTTGCCGACCGCGCAGAGCTCTCTGCGCTTCAACAGCAGGAGGCTGCTCTGCTCGGAAAGATCGCGCAACTGAGCGCCAAGCAAGCCGAAGCACAAACGCAGCTTCACGAAATTGAAATCGACAGGTTGCGACAGGCCGCCGCCGATCACGAGGCAGCCATCTCAGCCCTTCGCGACCTGCACCCGCAGGAGCTCCGGCTGCGCGCAGATCGCCGCCGGCTGAAACAAGAGCTGGAGGGCCTCACCCTTACCGCGCCCATCAGCGGGTTTGTCCATGGATTGACCATTTCCGGCGCACAAGCGGTCGTACAACCGGCCAAGCCAATCTTGCATCTTGTGCCCAATGATCAGCCATTTGTTATCACGGCCAAAATCGCGCCCGATCAGATCAATCATCTCTTTGTGGGGCAGGCGAGTATCATAAAACTCCTGCACAAAGGCGCAGCGCAAGATTTACAAGGCAGGCTCCAAAAAATTTCGGCAGATACCTTCCAAAGCAGGCCAGACAGCCCACCCTATTATGTGATTGAGATTGCGTTGAACCTCCCCCAAAACACCTCCCGCAACCACGGGGCGCCGCTGCTACGCCCGGGCATGCCGGCACAGGTATTTATCCGCAAACAAAACCGCCGCCCTTTGGACTATCTGCTGGAACCCATCCGCAACTATTTCACGCAAGCTCTACGCGAATATTAATTTTCGCTTTTCTCACCGCATGTTTCCGCCTATCGCTGGGGTCGAACAGTTCAAAGGAGTGACGATATGACCGGAAAATTTGAAACCCGCCTGGCAGAATTGGGCGTGACCCTGGCCGATGCTCCAGCACCTGCGGCCAATTATGTGCCCTTCGTGCAGGTGGGGGATTTGGTCTTTGTTTCTGGCCAAATTAGCCAAGACGCCAATGGCTTCATCACCGGCAAACTGGGAGACACGATGAGCACCGAAGCGGGCGCTGTCGCCGCACGCACCTGCGCGATTTCTCTTTTGGCACAGGTTAAAGCTGCCTGCGGCGGTGATCTCGACCGGCTGGTCCGCGTGGTCAAACTATCCGGTTTTGTGAATTCCACACAAGATTACACCGAGCAGCCAAAAGTCATCAACGGCGCCTCTGATTTCTTGGTCGAAGCCCTCGGCGATGCGGGCCGTCATGCCCGCGCAGCGGTCTCTGCCCCCTCCTTGCCTTTGGGTGTTGCGGTTGAAATTGAAGGTATTTTTCAAATCGCATGACAGCCCTTCCCGCCTGTTTTTTGACCCGCCCTATTGCGCATCGCGGCTTGCATGACGCATCCTGCGGGCGGCCAGAAAATTCTCTAGCGGCGTTTCGCGCAGCCATAGCGGCGGGATACGGGATAGAGTTGGACGTGCAAATGAGTCTCGACGGGGCGGCGATGGTGTTTCACGACTATCACCTTGGCCGCCTCACCGACCAAACCGGCCCCATCGCGCAAAGGCGTGCCGCAGATCTAGCAGGCATCACTCTCAGCGGTGGGCAGGACAGCATTGCAGATCTCACACAGGTCTTGGATTTGATCGCAGGCCAAGTCCCGCTGTTAATTGAAATCAAAGATCAAGACGGCAACATGGGGCCGGCTGTTGGCCCGCTTGAAGCGGCGGTGGCAGAGGCTTTGAGCCCCTATCGCGGTGAGGTGGCTGTCATGTCATTCAACCCGAATTCAGTTGTTGCCTTCGGCAACATCCGAGCAGATATCCCATTGGGATTGGTCACAGATCGGTTTGAGCCAGACGATTGGCCAAGCCTCAGCGCCGAAAGGCGCAAATATCTCGCTCAAATCTCAGATTTTGGCACCTCGGGCGTGGGGTTTATTTCTCACAATCATACACAATTAACCGATCCCCCGGTCAGCGCCCTAAAAGCACAAGGGGTTCCCGTGCTGTGTTGGACCGTCAGGTCACCAGATGAAGAGCGCCGCGCGCGCCGCATCGCGGACAATATCACTTTTGAGGGATATCTGCCTTGACCTTTCGCTCACATGACGCATCTTGAGTTTAGGCAATAAATTGAGAGCCCCGTGAGCCAAGAGACGCAAATTGAGATCAATGTGCTCACCAGCCTGTCTCAAATATCTGAGACCGAGTGGGACCGCTGCGCCTGCCCAGAGGCCCTGGGCCGGCCGCCAATTGACCCGTTCACCACACACCGCTTTTTGAAAGCTCTGGAAGATAGTCAGTCGGTGGGGGCGGGTACCGGCTGGACACCGCATTACCTCCAAGCCAAACTCGGTGATGACACCATCGGCGTGGCGCCACTCTATGGCAAATCTCACAGCCAGGGCGAATATATTTTCGACCATAATTTCGCGCAGGCCTTTGAAAATTCTGGTGGGCACTATTATCCAAAATTGCAGATGGCCGTGCCCCATACCCCAGCCACAGGACGCAGGCTGCTGGTGCGCCCTGAGCATCAAGCGGTCGCGCAATCGGCCTTGGTGCAAGCCGCAGTGCAGCTGGCTGCGGAAAATGAGCTCTCCTCGTTACACGTCACGTTTTGCACAGCCGAAGAAGCAGAGGCGGGTGCGCAGATGGGCCTCATGCCGCGCCGCTCACAACAGTTTCACTGGATCAATAACGGCTACAAGACCTTTGACGATTTTCTGGCCGACCTCAGCAGCCGAAAGCGCAAAAACATCCGCAAAGAGCGCGCCCAAGCGCAGAGTTTTGGCGGGCAAATCGAAGTGCTGACCGGCGATGAGATCGAGCCACACCATTGGGACGCCTTTTGGGTTTTTTACCAAGACACCGGCGCGCGCAAATGGGGCACACCCTATCTCACGCGGCAGTTTTTTGAGCAAGCCCATGCGCATCTGCGCCACGATATGCTGCTGGTGCTGGCCAAACGCGACGGGCGTTATATCGCGGGGGCTCTGAATTTTATCGGCCAAAACACGCTTTTTGGCCGCTATTGGGGCTGCACCCAAGATTTCCCCTGCCTGCATTTTGAGCTGTGCTATTATCAAGCCATCGATTTCGCCATCGCGCAGGGATTGCAGCGGGTAGAAGCCGGCGCCCAGGGTGCGCATAAATTGGCCAGAGGCTATTTGCCCGTGGCCACCCATTCCCTGCATTGGTTTGGCGATGCAGGGTTTTCACAAGCCGTCGCCCGCTATCTTGAAGCGGAACGCGAGGCGGTGGATGATGAAATCAATGTGCTCACAAGCTATGGGCCGTTCAAAACTATAGCCGTAGAGGAACAACAATGACCCAAGCCCTCAAAGACCGCAGCGCTCTGACCGAGCTTTTCGCCTCCGGGTGGGAGATGGTCGAGGGGCGCGATGCGTTGCACAAGAATTTTAAATTCAAATCCTTCCGCTCCGCCTGGGGCTGGATGAGCGAAATGGCACTTTGGGCCGAAAAGCTGGATCACCATCCCGAATGGTCCAATACCTACAATCGCGTTTCTGTGGTTTTGACCACACATGACTGCGGCGGTCTGTCGGAACTCGACATCAAACTGGCCCAGCAAATGGATGCTGCGGCCAGTTGATTTAGATTCCTCAAGACCTCTGCATAACCCAACCTCCAAGCCACAACACTTTGCCCGGTGGCAACACCGGGCTGCGCCTGCCTGCCACCCGGGCAGGCACTGCCCTCACTTTATGTTGAAATGACGTTATGCAGAGGGCTTTCCTCAGTGGATCTAGCCGAGACTCTCCAACAGCGTCTCACCGCCGGAGATATCACACACCCCACGCTCGGTTTCCTGATTGAGCTGTGTCACAACACCGTTTTCCACGATCATCGCATAACGCGACGAGCGACCGTAAAAACCCAGCACCTCCACGTCAAAATTCATGCCGATGGCGGTGGTAAATTCACTGGCCGGATCTGCCCACATGCTCAAACCCGCAGCCGTGGCCCCGGTGGCCTCGCCCCACTGGCGCATGATATGCACATCATTGACGGACACACAGATAATCTCTTCGATACCTTTTTCGAGGAAAGCATCTTTCGTGCGCATAAAGGATGGAACATGCGCCGATGAACAGGTCGGAGTGAAGGCGCCCGGCAGGCCAAACAAGACGATTTTTCGGCCTGCGGTCAATGCATCAATGGTGATCTCTTCGGGCCCGTTATCTCCCATCCGCCGCAGCACTGCATCCGGCAGTTTGTCACCTTGCGATATTGCCATTTTGGTATTCCTTCATCGGTTGAAAATCACGAGACCTTAGTTATAGGTTACTTGAAACAACTTACCAGAGGTCGTGCGCAATGTCGGGAATTGTTATTATCGGAGCGGGGCAAGCCGGATCCTCTCTCGCGATTAAGTTGCGGACCTTGGGATATGAGGGCGCGGTCACTTTGATCGGCGAGGAACCCTATGCGCCCTACCAACGCCCGCCTCTGTCGAAGACCTATCTTTTGGGGGAAATGGCGCTGGAGCGCCTCTATTTGCGGCCCCAAGAGCTTTACCGCGATCACAATATTGAGCTGCGCCTCGCCGCGCAAGTCACCGCCATTGATCCAGTCGCAGGGGTGGTTTCCCTGGGCCATGAAACATTAGCCTATGACCAGCTGGCGCTGACCACCGGCTCAACGCCGCGCCTGCTGCCCGAGGCAATTGGCGGCGGATTGAAAAATGTTTTTGCGGTGCGCGGGCTGGCAGATGTTGATGCCATGCGTCCAGCGTTTGAGCGCGGCGGCCATGTGTTGATTATTGGCGGCGGGTATATTGGCCTCGAAGCCGCTGCCGTGGCGGCAAAACGCGGCCTGAAGGTCACATTGGTTGAAATGGCAGAACGCATTTTGCAGCGGGTCGCCTGCAAGGAGACCTCGGATTATTTCCGCGATCTGCATCAAAGCCATGGGGTGACCCTCCTAGAAGGGGTTGGCTTGAGCCGCTTGACCGGAACAGATCAAGTCACGGGCGCGATCTTAAGCAATGGCGAGACCTTAGATATTGACTTTGCCCTCGTTGGCGTCGGTATCCAACCCAATACAGGGCTGGCCGAAGCCGCGGGTCTCACGCTCAATAACGGCATTGAAACCAATGCGCTGGGTCAAACCTCAGAGGCCAGAATTTGGGCTGCCGGCGATTGTGCGAGTTTCCCCTACAAAGGCGGGCGCATTCGCTTGGAAAGCGTGCCCAATGCCATCGATCAAGCCGAGGTGGTGGCGGAAAATATGCTCGGCGCTAAAAAAGAATATCATGCCACCCCGTGGTTTTGGTCCGATCAATATGACGTAAAATTGCAAATCGCCGGGCTCAATCAAGGGTTCGACAATGTTGTCGCACGAAAGGGAGACGCGGGACGCTCGCATTGGTATTATAAGGCCGGGCAATTGTTGGCGGTTGATGCGATGAATGATCCGCGTGCCTATATGGTGGCCAAACGCCTGATTGAAGCGGGCAAAACCGTGGATCCCGTCCTTGCGGCGGATCCCAGCAGTGACCTCAAAGCCCTGCTGAGCGGATGAGGATCATCGCCGGTCAAAACCGCGGTCTGCGCTTGGCTGAGATTGGCGCGGGCGATCCCGCAGCGCATTTGCGCCCCACCACCGACCGGGTGCGCGAGACATTGTTTAACGTGTTGCGCAATTGGATCGATTTCCAAGGTCTTCGGGTCCTAGATCTCTTCGCAGGGACCGGCGCGCTCGGCTTAGAGGCCTTATCGCGTGGTGCCCAGCATGTCACTTTTGTGGAGAACGGCCGGGTTGGGCAAAAGCTGATCGGCGAGAATATCGCAAGGATGCGCGCCCAAGACCGCTGTAAACTCCTAGCCCAAGACGCCACAAAATTGCCGCCCGGCACCCCCTGCGATTTGGTATTTTTAGACCCCCCCTATGGCAAATCCCTAGGGCAACAGGCCTTGCGCAGCGCTTGGGCTCAGGGCTGGATCGCGGCCGATGCATTGGTCATATTTGAAGAGGCCAGCGCCATGACGCCCGAAGGATTTGTGCTGCGTGACAGCCGGAAATTTGGCGGCACGACGATGACATTTCTTCAACCCATCCAAGCGCCCGCCGAAAGCGATGAGCGCTAGGGCGTGCCCTTGGGTGATGAGCACATCACCTGTGGGATTGACTTCCGCCCCATGAGCGCCTAGCTGCGGCCCTGTCCGGTTGGCAATTATGACTGCACCTGCAGCACTTTGACCTAACCGACCCTAGGGGCTGTCCTTAGGGGTGCGTGTTACAGTCAAAGGGCAATCCCGCCCAAATGATCGAAGTGATCCGCTACAACTGCGCCGTCTGGCGCAAGGGATAAATTATGACGTTTGAAGAACTGGGCCTGATGCCCCGCCTTGTGGAACAACTCAAAGAACAAGGCATTGTTGATCCAACTCCGATCCAAGTCCAAGCCATCCCACATGCTCTTGCTGGGCGTGACGTGATGGGGTTGGCTCAAACTGGGACCGGCAAAACCGCCGCCTTTGGATTGCCGATCATGAATCATCTGCTGAAAGTTGGCAAAAAACCAGCGCCAAAGACCGTGCGCGGTTTGATCTTAGCGCCTACGCGGGAACTGGCCGGGCAAATTAAAGATAATCTCACGGCCTATTCGCAGGGCACGCATATCAAAGTTGGCCTGGTTGTTGGCGGCATGTCGATCAGCGCTCAGGTCAACCGTCTGGCCCGAGGCACAGATTTGTTGATAGCCACCCCCGGCCGTCTCATTGACCTGATTGAGCGCAAGGCCGTTGATCTGTCCGAGACCCAATTTTTGATCTTGGATGAGGCCGATCAAATGCTTGATCTTGGTTTCATACATGCCCTGCGCCAGATCGCGCCTTTACTGGCGGCCGAGCGCCAAACCATGTTGTTCTCAGCGACAATGCCGAAACATATGAACGAATTGGCCGCAACCTATCTGAAAAACCCCGAACGCGTGGCGGTCTCTCGTCCAGGCGAGGTGGCTGACAAAATCACCCAAGAGGTGCATTTCGTGGCCGGGGCTGCCAAGACCGATTTCTTGATTGAGAAACTCGCAGAACACCGCAGCGATGCGGCCATCGTCTTTGCCCGGACCAAACACGGCTCTGAGCGTCTGATGAAGACCTTGAGCAAAGCGGGCTATGCCACCGATTCGGTCCATGGCAACAAATCCCAAGGCCAAAGACAGCGCGCCATTGATGCGCTGCGGGGCGGGACGATCAAAGTTTTGGTTGCCACTGATGTTGCAGCCCGCGGTCTCGACATTCCTGATGTGCGGTTCGTCTACAATTACGATCTGCCCAATGTGCCAGAGAATTATGTGCATCGCATTGGCCGCACCGCGCGCGCCGGACGCGATGGCCGCGCGATTGCCTTTGTGGCACCCGATGAGATGGGTGAATTGAAGGATGTTGAAAAAGTGTTGAAAATGGAAATCCCAATTGCCTCCGGTCGGCGTTGGGATCTTGTGCCCGGCGTCGACACCCGCAAACCGAAGCGCAAACAACCCAGCGGACGTGGCGGCGGCGGTGGCGGCGCTGGCGGTGGCCGGCGGAATAACGACAATTGGGGCAAAGAGCAGCCGCGCGGCGGTCGCGGCGGCGCCCCAAAGGCCCATACGGCACGCGTTGAAGCCAAGCCAGCGCTCGAAGGGCGCTGGGACCCAACCAATGACGGACCGGCCCTAGAGGCGCCCAAGCCCAAAGGCCGCAAATCAAAAGGACAGGCGTCTGACCAGGCGCAGGGACCCGTTGGCAATGGTGCCCGCCCGGACCGCGCTCCTTCGCGCGCCAAATTCGCCGGTAAACCAAAGGGGCGCGGCGGCAAGCCAAAGGGCAAGCCAAACATGGGCGGCAACGCAAAACCAAGACGCCCACAAGCCTAGGGCGCTGATCTCTCACATATCTGGGCTACATAGGGGATAACCCCTATGTAGACCTAGCCGTAAATTGGGTGAAAAAGACCCTTTGGCGACAGGGTAAAAATTTCCACGCCCTTCTCCGTCACACCCACCGAATGCTCAAATTGCGCAGAGAGCGATTTGTCACGGGTCACAGCGGTCCACTCATCAGCCAGAACCTTCGTTTCGGGCCGTCCGAGATTGACCATCGGCTCAATGGTAAAGAACATGCCCTCTTCCAAAACAGGACCCGTGCCGGCACGGCCATAATGCAAGACATTGGGCGGCGCATGAAACACTTGCCCCAAGCCGTGACCACAGAAGTCTTTGACCACGCTCATGCGATGGGCTTCCACATAGGTTTGAATGGCATGACCGATATCGCCAAAGGTATTGCCAGGTTTGACCGCCTCAATCCCTTTGAACAAAGCGTCATGGGTCACTTGGATTAACCGTTCGGATTTGCGCGGCAGTTTTCCAGCCACATACATCCGGCTGGTGTCCCCATACCAACCATCGACGATCACGGTCACATCAATGTTGAGAATATCGCCATCTTTGATGCGCTTGTCCCCGGGAATTCCATGGCAGACCACATGATTGACCGAAATACAGCTGGCGTGCAAATAGCCCTTATAGCCAATCGTGGCCGAGATCGCCCCATGCGCGGTCACCATATCGGTGATGACCCGGTCAATCTCGCCCGTGGTTTGTCCAACGGTGATATAGGGGATGATGTCATCCAAAATGGTCGCTGCGACGCGGCCAGCCTTTTTCATGCCCGCAAAGTCACCGGGCTCATAAATTCGGATACCATCTTTGGTCAGTCGTCCACGGGCTGAGGTCACGTGAATGCTCCTAAATCAAATCTTCATCCTGTATAGGCCAAGGCCAATCACTCGGCCAGACCATGACAGGAAAAATTCACCCCTGCCCCGGCGCGGGCAAATCAAGCGGTAACGCCCGCTCAAGAGTGATTTGCTCATGGCTCACCGCGCAGCTGTAGCACAGCATCTCAACCCCACGCTGCAGGGCGCGTTTGCACGCCTCCGCGTAGGCTGGATCCAAATCTTCCGCCAGGCGGAACCGAGCGCAGCCCGTGTGCTGAACACAGTAGATCAGCACCGCACGATGGCCCGCCTCCGCCATATCGCCCAGAACGCCCAAATGTTTTAGCCCGCGCGCCGTGACGGTATCGGGAAACTCAGCCCAATCTCCGCTGCGCCAAAGATGCACATTCTTCACCTCAACATAGGCCTCCGGCAAAGCTGGCGCGCTGAGCAAGAAATCCACTCGCGAGTTTGCCCCATATTTCTGCTCGGGCCGGATGGTGTCATACTCTGCAAGTTCCGCGATTTTTTGGTCGCGCAGGGCCTCATGAATGATTTTATTCGGCAAGCTTGTGTCAATCCCAACCCATGCACCGGTGTCCAGTTGCGCCACCCGCCAGCCAAATTTGAGTTTCTTCTTGGGATCATCATTGGGCTCAAGCCAAACACGCAGGCCCGGTTCCTTGAGGCCAATCATGGCGCCAGGATTGGCACAATGAGCGGTCACCTGCCGACCATCATCCAAAATTACGTCGGCTAAAAAGCGTTTATAACGTTTGATCAGCCGACCTGGCACAAGAGGGGTTTGAAAGCGCATAGAGCAGGCCTATACCTAACAGATATTCGAACGCAAGGATGCCCAATGCCAAATCCAACAGCCGCGATGCTCGTCATTGGCGATGAAATTTTGTCTGGACGGACCCGCGATGCCAATATGTATCATCTGGCCGGCCAACTGACCGGGCAGGGCATTGATCTCAAAGAAGTGCGTGTTGTGAGCGATGATCCAGAGGCGATTGTGAATGCGACGCGCGCCCTTAGCGCCGCCTATACCCATGTGTTCACCAGCGGCGGCATTGGCCCCACGCATGATGACATCACCGCCGATTGCATTGCCGCTGCCTTCGGCGTCTCAATAGGCGTGCGCGCCGATGCCCGCGCCATTCTGCAAGCCCATTATGACGCCAATGGCCAAGAGCTCAATGACGCACGTCTGCGCATGGCACGGATCCCAGACGGGGCGTGCCTGATCGACAATCCGGTGAGCAAAGCGCCCGGTTTTACGTTGCAAAATGTGCATGTGATGGCGGGAGTGCCCTCAATTTTTCAGGCCATGCTTGCCAGCATTCTTCCCAGCCTCACCGGAGGCAAGCCATTGCTCAGTGTCACCTATCGGGTCGATCGCGGCGAGGGGGATATCGCGGCACCGCTTGGCGCCTTGGCCGCTGCTTTCCCGCAGTTATCCATCGGCTGCTATCCATTCCAAAAAGACGGGCTATTTGGCGCGAATATCGTCATGCGCGGCACAGATGACAGCCAGTTGCAAAAAGCGCTGACAGCATTAAAGGGCGAATTTCCGCAATGACCCTGCCCTCTGCTCAGCGATTGTATCAAGCCACAAACACCACTTGGCCCGCACGCAGGACTCGCCAAGAGGCCGGCTGGGAGATTCGCGATGGGGCGGGTGGCGGCAAGCGCGTGTCAGCTGTCACATTGGCCCAAAAAGAACTGCCCGATATTGATTGGATCGAAGCCACCCTATCGGCGCTGGGGCAAGAGCATCTGTTTATGATCCGCGACGGCGATGAAGCCCTCGACGCATCACTTGCAGCCCGCGGCTATGAGATCATCGACCCGGTGACCCTTTATCTTTGTGAGACCGCGCATCTGCGGCCCGCGTCCCTGCCTCGGGCGCAAAGCTATTGCATTTGGGAGCCCTTGCATATCATGCGTGAGATTTGGGCCGCGGGCGGCATTCAGGAACCGCGCATCGCTCTGATGCACCGGGTACAGACGCCAAAGACCGCCCTGCTCGCCCGCAGCGGAGACACGCCCGCCGGGGTGGGATTTCTGGCGCTTGATGGCGAGATTGCAATGCTGCATGCGGTTGAGGTCCTGCCTTCCTACCGCCGCAGGGGCGTGGCAAAAAAACTGATGGCACAGGCCGCAAAATGGGCGGAAGATCACGGCGCAAAATACATGGCCCTGATGACCACCCGCGACAATCAAGCCGCCAATGGTCTTTACAGCTCTTTGGGAATGCGTCCCGTCGGGCATTATCATTACCGCATAAAGGACACAGCATGACCTCTTCTCCCACCGCTTTGGACCTGCCCATGGTTTCACCGTTACCTGAAGCCACGCAAAAATATTTTGACATCTGCCAAGACAAGCTGGGCATGGTGCCGAATGTGTTGCAAGCCTATGCTTTTGACATCGATAAATTAAATGCGTTCACCACGCTCTACAATGATGTCATGTTGGCAGACAGCGGCCTGTCGAAACTGGAACGGGAGATGATTGCCGTGGTCGTGTCCTCGATAAATAAATGCTTTTATTGCCTCACCGCCCATGGGGCAGCGGTCCGCGCCCTATCCGGAGATCCTATCTTGGGAGAGCAATTGGTGATGAATTACCGGACCGCCGATTTGGATGCCCGGCAAAAAGCCATGCTTGATTTCGCCGCCCTAATGACCGAAAGCAGCCAGCACATAGAAGAAGCAGACCGCGCCGCCCTGCGCGCTGTGGGGTTTTCGGACCGCGATATTTGGGATATTTCAGCGGTGGCGGGATTTTTTAACATGACCAACCGGATTGCCAGCGCCACCGATATGCGCCCAAATACACAGTACCACGCACAACACCGCTAGGACCCAGATGCTACGCCGCTTCGCCCTCTTGCTGCTCCTTCCATGTCAAGCTCAAGCACTTGAGCTGGACATGCCCATCGGTCTGGTGCAAAGCAGCCAAACTGAGCAGAGCTTGGCGACCCTGAATGTACCCACCGGCGTTTGGAATGGCTCCGAGGTGCCCAGCGTCACCCTCACAGGACAGGTCACAAAAACCACATTTCAGTCCAGCGAGATCCGAAAACCCGATGCGGTGGCGGCTGCAATTTGGCCACAACTGGACGCACAGGGCTATGACTTGGCCTTGCAATGCGCAGATCAAACCTGCGGCGGTTATGATTTCCGCTTTACCCTGCCGGTCGTGCCTCCCCCGCACATGTTTGTGGATCTTGGCGACTATGTCTTTTTATCTGGACTAAAGGACGGCACCCAGGGCCTATGGCTATTGATCAGCCGTTCTTTGGGTCAAACCCATGTGCAACTCACCCAGGTCAGACCAGCGGACGTACCGCCGATTGAGCTGTCTTCGGCATCGCTGACATCAGCCAGCGGCGTCTTGGAGACAGATCTCATCGCCACCGGGCGTTATGTGCTTGCAGATCTCACGTTCGACGCGGGATCGGCACGGTTGGACAAGGCGAGTTTCGCCTCGCTACAGGCACTCGGTGACTATTTGATACGCCACAGCGATCAATCCATCGCCCTCGTAGGTCACACGGATTCCAGCGGATCACATGAGGCCAATCTTGATCTGTCCAAACAAAGAGCCGAGGCGGTGCGGACAATGTTGCTCGATCAATTTCCTCAGATTTCGCCAACACGGGTGGGTTATGAAGGGATCGGATATTTCTCACCGTTGGCCAGTAACACCGCACCAGAGGGCCGCGAGATCAATCGACGAGTCGAAGTGATCTTGGTGCCAACGCGCCCCTAGTTTCGCGCCAACCCGCGCCGCACAACAGTTTTGAGCAGATCCAATTCCGCCCGCAACCGCGCGATTTCAGCGCGTAAATCACCGGCCAACACTTCACCTGCGATCACCGTCAAATCACCGATTTTCTCACCCGTCTCCAAAGAGATGATACAGCTGTGAACACCGTCAGACAGCATCTCAAGCGGCCGGGGGGAGCTCCAAGCTCCAAATATTACCCGAAATCGGCGTCACGGACATATCCGCAATCTCAACCCTTTGGTAGGTCGCGATCACAATTGGCGCATCCGCGCTGCCTTCCAGCCGCCCTGACCAAATCCCATTTCTCAGCTCACAATGCGTGAGTTTGCTCATGTTGCGGTCCTTTTCAATTAAATCTCAACCCGCGGTCGCTTGCTAAATGCCAGATCTATAAGTGAAATACGGTTAAAATTTGGGGTCTCAAACACCAGATCCAGCCAAATTTTTTCCACGCGGTTCACATTGATTTTCAGATGTTCAGGATCAAATTCCAATCCAAACTCCGAATTTCTGAGGTCATGCGCCTGAATGAGCTGCTCAGTATTGGGCCCGTGTTTGATGTTCAAGCGCACCGTAAATCCCGTTGGACGCTCTGCAACGATTGCCCCGGACAGGCCAATCAATTCGTCTTTGGCAAAGGTTTCGTACAGCTCATCGGGCAGATCAATGGCGAGGGACAGAAAACTGCCCTCAAATTGAAACAGCTCTAAAGCCACCCCATAGGGTGCGAAGGCTTCTGACATGTCGTTGCGAAATTGCTGTATGATAACTGCGCAATCCGCATCATCGAAAAACACTTTGGTATTTGACGCAAGGTGTGCGCCGCTTTGGGGAACGGGGCCGGCCGCCGAGGGCGATGGCACGGCCCAGAGCTCGGGGCGCCACGACCAAAGCATATTTGAGCCATGCCGATATGCCTTGGACCGATGCAGCCTGTGGTGCAATTCATCATTGATGCGGGGCAAGACGTCACCCAGCTCGCGCTGAAGCGCCAAGGCCTCGCGCCGCTGCTGACGGAGCTTGGCGGTCTTCTCCCCCGCAGCGCGCTGCAGGCGATTGCGCCAAAACTTTAGGTATGCAGCCGATAGTGCCCGCCCTAAATAGCCAAAATAAATCAATTCAATGCCCAAAGTACTTCACAATATACTCCTGCTTATAGGGGAGGCAGGCGCGGAATTCTACAAATAGTTAAATATTATTCTGTTAAATTTACAGACTATTTACGACGTCTGCATATACACGTCGAGGGCGAAGGAAGAGCTGCGGGACGGCGGTGTTGACGTCACGCTTGGCTGTGCTGATGGGCTATTTCTTTGGGTTTTCTGCAGCGAGCGTCGCTTGAGCAAAGGCGCGGAGGAGCTCTTCACCGTCAATTCCTGAAACGCTCGACCCCAGTCCAGAATAGACCCCTAAGACCACCAGCTGATCTGCGACATTCACAACGGCTTTCCACCCCCGCGCGCCAAGATAGCCCGGGCGCGACCGATCTGTGAGCTCGACATAAAGCGCATTGCGGCTTCGTTTTACCGCGTGAATCGACACGTCGTCGGCTTTTCCGCTCGCCGCAAGCCACCCTTTGCCCGCGTCCTTGCGGATAAATCCTGCGAGCGCCTGTAAATCACTTTTCGCACCAGCCGCTGCACCCGTTAAAAGATGTGCATAAGTGGGGTCGAACGCATCACTGCCGCGCAGCCTGACGCAGCTGGCAAAGACCACCCCACCCCGGCGCCCACTGCGGCCATCGCGGCAATAGCCTTTCGGCGCCCCAATTGTGATCCCGCTGGGCAAGGATACCCGAGCACCGGGAGCGCCGGCGGGTTGTGTGTTTTCAAATGGATATGTTTGGCAGCCAGCCAGTGCAAAAATGCCAGCTGCCAAAAGAAGCTTAGAGATCAAAATACGCGTGACGCTCTGCTTTGCCGCCGGGATGGGTCACCGCCCCTTGGTAGGTTGGACCCACCAATTGCGAATATTTCCAAAGCGCGCCGCTGGCGTAGATGGTCTCACGCGGGCCTTTCCAATTGGCTTTGCGTTCGGCCAATTCTTCGTCGGTCAAATCAACATTCAGCTCACCAGAAATAGCATTGATCGTGACCACGTCACCCGTTTCAATCAAAGCGATCGGGCCACCGGCCGCCGCCTCAGGCCCCACGTGACCCACACAAAAACCGCGTGTCGCGCCGGAGAAACGCCCATCTGTAATGAGGGCAACTTTTTTGCCCATACCTTGGCCAGAAAGCGCAGCTGTGGTGGAGAGCATTTCACGCATGCCGGGGCCCCCTGATGGGCCTTCATTGCGGATCACCAAGACCTCACCTTCTTCATAGGCACGCTCTTTCACAGCTTCAAAAGCGTCTTCTTCGCACTCAAACACCCGAGCAGGACCTGTGAAAATCTGATGCTGTGCGGCGATGCCCGCCACTTTCACAATAGCGCCTTCCGGAGCAAGATTGCCTTTGAGGCCCACAACGCCACCCGTTTTTGTGATGGGGGTTTCGACCGGATAGATCACCCGGCCATCGGCTTCACGTTCGATCAAGTCCAGCTCTTCGCCCATGGAGCGCCCGGTGGCGGTCATGCAATCTTCGTGCATCAAACCCGCTTTGCGCAGCTCCTTCATCACAACCGGAACACCACCAACCTCAAAGAGGTCTTTGGCGACATATTGCCCGCCAGGCTTCAAATCGACAAAATAGGGCGTATCGCGGAAAATATCGCAGACATCATCAAGATAAAATTCCAAGCCTGCCTCATGGGCAATTGCTGGCAGGTGCAAGCCGGCGTTGGTCGACCCGCCCGTACAGGCCACAACCCGCGCCGCGTTCTCCAAAGATTTCAATGTCACGATATCGCGGGCGCGGATGTTTTTCTCCAGCAAGTTCATCACCGCTTCACCGGAAGCAACAGCATATTGGTCGCGCGATTCGTAGGGTGCTGGGGCTCCTGTGGAGTTTGGCAAGGCCAGGCCAATCGCTTCAGAGACACAGGCCATTGTATTGGCCGTAAACTGTCCACCGCAGGCACCTGCTGAGGGGCAAGCCACTGCTTCCAGTTTTTCAAGCTCACAGGTTGAAAGTTGACCGGCTTGGTGCTGGCCCACGGCTTCAAACACATCTTGAACCGTCACGTCTTTGCCGTTCATCGTACCGGGCAGGATGGATCCGCCATAGACAAAAACCGATGGCACATTGAGCCGCACCATGGCCATCATCATACCTGGCAAGGATTTGTCGCAACCGGCAAGACCGACCAGCGCGTCATAGCAATGCCCGCGCACGGTCAGCTCAACGGAATCGGCAATCGCCTCGCGGCTGGCCAAGGAGGAGCGCATCCCCTCATGACCCATAGCAATGCCATCCGTCACGGTGATTGTGGTAAACTCCCGCGGGGTTCCGGCGGCATGTTTCACACCGATCTTAGCGGCCTGAGCCTGGCGGTTGAGCGAAATATTACAAGGAGCTGCCTCGTTCCAACAGGTGGCGACGCCCACAAAAGGCTGTGCGATTTCTTCGGCGGTCATGCCCATCGCATAATAAAAGGAGCGGTGCGGCGCACGCGCGGGACCGACCGACACATGTCGGCTGGGCAGATTGGATTTATCGAAGGCAGGCTTATTCATTGCAGGACCCTTTATATATAGCTTTGCGGTTGTTTAAGCGCTTCACGAGCTTGGGACAAGGGTGAAGGTCAGCCAAGTTTTGCGCATAATTGCGTTTCACGCTGGCCAGCACAGCGCGCGCGCAGTATCTTATCTTATGTCTTACGAACCCTATGAAGCCCTCATCGCCCCGGCACGGGCAAAGGCGAGCCTTCTGAGGCTCATCCTCGGACTTGTGATCACAGCCCTACTCTACATGCTGCTGGTAAGTCTCAGTTGGCAGGTGCTTTTGTCCATTATGGGCGAGGCTTGGTTTGAGCAGACCCTGCAACTGCCTGGCCCCAGCAGCCCAAGTCAAATGTTTGTCATATTGGGCAGTTTCGTGTTCATGACTGCTGCCGTCAGTTTCACGGTCTGGAGCCTGCATCACCACAGCCCGCTTTTGCTCATCGGCGATTTCGCCCGCGCAAGAGGGCAATTTTTCAGAACCATAGGCAGTTTATTCGTTATGGCCACGGTCGTGGCTGTCATCGCAAGTTATGGCACCACGTTCGTGCAAAACCTCCCGCTCAGCCAATGGCTCGGCCTGCTGCCCCTCACATTAGCGTTCCTGCTCATTCAGGTCAGTGCGGAAGAATTGGTATTTCGCGGATATTTGCAAAGCCAATTGGCAGCGCTTGGCCTGCATCGATTTATCTGGATCATGATCCCTTCGGCAATTTTTGGCCTTTTGCATTATGATCCCGCCGTCATGGCGGCGGCGGCGCCCTGGATCGCGCTGTCCACAACCCTCTTTGGTGTGATCGCCGCTGACCTCACCGCGCGCAGTGGCACGCTGGGCCCGGCCATTGCGTTTCATTTTGTTTGGAACTTCTATGCCATTGTTCTCTGTGGGTTTCCAGACTACCTCGGAGGGCTGGCGTTTTTTACCTATGATTTTTCAATCATGGATGAGGAGCGGTTGATCTCACTCATGCCATATGATGCTGCCTTCCTCCTGCTGGCCTATCTCACTGTCCGCATCGCACTGCGCAGGTGAGTTGCAATTTTGCCCGTAGATGATTAACTGACCCCAAGTCGTATAAAACAGGAAACACACCCGTTGAATTGGATTTCTAATTACGTCAGGCCAAAGATTAATTCGCTGTTTTCACGCCGCGAAGTTCCCGAAAATCTTTGGACCAAATGCGCCGAATGCGGCACGATGTTGTTTCACCGCGAGCTGTCGGAGAATTTGAACGTCTGCACCCATTGCGATCACCATATGGGCATCAGCCCGCGCGCGCGCATGGAAGCTTTGTTTGACGGTGGCATCTTTGTTGAAGTGGATGTGCCAAAACCCATCACCGACCCGCTGCATTTCCGCGATCAAAAGAAATATCCCGACCGAATGAGAGCCGCGCAAAAGAAAACCGGCGAGGCAGAAGCCATGCTGGTCGTGGAAGGCGAAATGGGCCGCACAGGCATTGTCGCCGCGTGCCAGGATTTTGCTTTCATGGGTGGATCTATGGGCATGTATGTTGGAAACGCCATCATCGCCGCAGCCCAGCGCGCAGTTGAGCTCAAACGCCCGCTGATATTGTTCTCAGCTGCCGGCGGCGCGCGGATGCAGGAGGGGATTTTGTCCTTGATGCAAATGCCCCGCACCACCGTTGCCGTGCAAATGCTCAAGGAAGCTGGCCTTCCCTATATCGTCGTACTGACCCACCCCACCACAGGCGGGGTCACGGCCTCCTATGCGATGTTGGGTGATGTGCATATCGCCGAGCCCAATGCATTGATCTGCTTTGCAGGCCAAAGGGTCATTGAACAAACCATTCGTGAAAAATTACCCGAAGGGTTCCAGCGTGCTGAATATCTGCTGGATCACGGGATGTTGGACCGGGTGACACATCGCACCCATATGCGCGATGAATTGATCACCATCACCCGGATGCTGTTGAAACAATCCCCAGCTATCAAAGGGGATTTGCCGAAACCCTCGGCCGATGAGCCCTCTGCCGAAACGAATAGCGCGAAATGACATCAAGAAATTCTGACATCATCCTCGAGCGGATGATGGCCCTTCATCCTAAGGTCATTGATTTGACTTTGGACCGGGTGTGGCGGCTTCTGCGTGCTTTGGGCAATCCGCAAGATCGGCTGCCAAGCGTCATTCATCTGGCCGGCACCAATGGCAAAGGCAGCACGCAGGCCATGATCCGCTCGGGTCTCGAAGGGGCGGGGCGAACTGTTCATGCCTATACCTCGCCGCATCTCGCGAAATTCCATGAACGCATCCGCATTGCCGGTGAATTGATCAGCGAAGCGGCGCTCACAGAGCTGCTTGATCGCTGCTACAGCGCCAATGGCGGTGAGACGATCACCTATTTTGAAATTACCACATGCGCGGCATTGCAGGGCTTTGCCGAACATGCGGCAGATTATACCTTGCTGGAAACCGGCATGGGGGGGCGTTTGGATGTGACCAATGTGGTCGACAAGCCGGCGGCCTGTGTCCTCACACCCATTGATCTCGATCACCAACAATTCCTTGGCGACACGCTGGCCAAGATTGCCTTTGAAAAAGCGGGCATCCTAAAGCGCGGCGTCACCGCCATTGTGGGGCCGCAACCAGAGGAAGCCCTCGAGGTGATCGAACGTCAGGCGGCCAAAATTGGCGCAGATTTGCGCATCCATGGGCAGCATTGGCATGTCACCACCGAAGCGGGGCGCTTGGTCTATCAAGACGAAACCGGGCTTTTGGATCTGCCCCTGCCCTGCCTACCAGGTCCGCATCAAATACAAAACGCCGGCGCGGCCATCGCCACCCTTCGGCATCTTGGACAGGGCGAGGACGCCTGCACCGCGGCCATGTTGCAAGCCTATTGGCCCGCACGCATGCAACGGTTGCGCCAAGGCCGGCTCATAGACAGCCTTCCCGGCCATGAGATTTGGCTCGATGGCGGGCATAATCCCGCAGCCGGACGCGCCATTGCCGCCACTCTCGCCACCCTGCCCAAACGCGACACCCATATCATCTGCGGCATGCTCAATACCAAAGATGTGACAGGGTTTTTAGCGCCCATTGCAGCGCATTGCGCCTCGCTCACCACCGTGACGATTCCAAATGAAATCAACGCGGTTTCCAGTGCGGATCTGGCTGAAGTGGGCCGGAGCTGTGCCATTCCCTCCCGCGAGGCAAGCGATGTGCACGCAGCCCTTCAGGACCTGTCCCAAAGCCACCCGCAGGCGCGGATTTTGATCTGCGGATCACTGTATCTGGCAGGGCATGTCTTGCGCGAGAATGACGCGGGCCCCTAGCCTCGCCCCCATCCATCAGCCTGCATTTCGGCCAAGCGCGAGGCGGTGCGTTCAAATTCAAAACTGCCTGTGCCACTGGGATAGAGCGCCTCTGGCATGGCCGCGGCAGAGGCGATAAACCCAATTTGCGCTTCATAGACCGCATCAATGAGCGTAACAAAGCGTTTGGCCTCGCTGGCATTTGCGCGCCCGAGCAATGGGATATCATCGAGCATCAGAACCTTGGCCTCTCTTACCAAAGCGAGATAATCCGCCGCCCCCAAGGCGGCACCACAGAGCTGTGCAAAAGACATTCGGGCAATTCCATTGCGAAATTCTGGAACCATCACCCGGCGGGATTTCACCTCAAGGGCAAAGGCTTGCCCCGGCCCCCCGGCCAGATCCATCCAGATTTGATCCATACGAGCCCGCGCAGCCGCGTCGTTGGGCGTAAAATAACAGCCCTGCCCCGCCATCCTGTCTTGGCGATAATCCGTAGGAGAGGCCAGCTCATGCACCACCATTTTTTGTTGCAACAGCGCGATGAAGGGCAAAAAAAGTTGCCGGTTTAACCCGTTTTTATAGAGATCATCCGGGTGACGGTTTGACGTGGCAACAATGACAATGCCCGCCGAAAAGAGCGCTTCGAACAAACGCCCCACCAGCATCGCATCGGTGATATCGGTGATTTGCATCTCATCAAACGCCAGACAGCGGATGCCGCTGGCCATCTCTTCGGCCACCGGTTGAATGGCATCCACTGCGCCTTGCGCCTTGGCCCGGGCGATCCCGGCATGAACCTCTTGCATAAAGCCATGAAAATGCACGCGCCGGACAGAGGGGCCAAGACTGCGGGCAAACATATCCATCAGCATCGACTTACCGCGCCCCACACCGCCCCAAAGGTAGACCCCATCAGGCGCCGGCGCGGCCTTGCGAAACCACCCCCGTTTGCGCGGTTGGCTCAGCGCGAGCCGCAATCGCTCAAGCTCGTACAGCGCGGCTTCCTGCGCCGGGTCAGGCTGCAACTGTCCGCAGGCGACGGCGTTTTGATAGGTGTCAGGCAAATTCATGCCCCTCCAATAGCTGCGCGCCGCGCCGGGTGCAATCGCGCGCCCATCGCTATTGCTCTTGCGAATACCATTTTACGCAGTACGGTCCGAGCATGAAATCAACTTCCCTCGTCACCCCCGTTTTAATCGCCGGCTGCATTATTGTGATGTTGAGCTTTGCGGTGCGCGCCTCCTTTGGTATTTTCCAAATTCCAGTGGCGGAGGAATTCGGCTGGCTGCGCACAGAGTTTTCCATGGCTATTGCCATTCAGAACTTGTTTTGGGGGATAGGTCAGCCCATTTTTGGGGCGATTGCAGAAAAGGTAACCGATCGCAAAGCCATTACGCTGGGCGGCCTGGTCTATGCGCTCGGGTTGATTCTATCGTCCTATGCGGTCACCCCCGGCGCAATGCAGGCCTATGGAATTTTGGTTGGCTTCGGCATCGCCGGTACAGGCTTTGGTGTGATTTTGGCCGTGGTGGGTCGAGCGGCCTCTGATGAGCACAGATCCATGGCACTGGCCATCGCCACCGCCGCCGGCTCAGCCGGACAGGTGATCGGCGCGCCTTTGGCAGAATATCTGCTGGGTTTCATGTCGTGGCAGCATGTTTTCATCACCTTCGCGGCTGTTATCATAGGCTCGCTGATCTTCTTGCCGATGATGAAGACCGAGCGCGTGGCCAGTAAGTCCGAACTGGAGGAAAGCATCGGTGAGGTGTTGATCAAGGCGTTCAAGGACCCAAGCTACACGCTAATTTTTCTGGGCTTCTTTTCCTGTGGCTATCAATTGGCCTTCATCACCGCACATTTCCCGGCCTTCGTCACCGAACTCTGCGGCCCCATAATGCCCGGTGGTGCGCTCTATTCCGTGGGTATCACAACCACCTCCCGCCTTGGCGCGCTGGCCATTTCTTTGATCGGACTGGCCAATATAGTTGGCACGCTTGCTGCCGGCTATCTGGGGAAACACTATTCGAAAAAATACCTCTTGGCGGGGATCTATTTGGCCCGGACGATTGTTGCGGCACTTTTTATCGCCCTGCCCATCACACCGATCTCGGTGATTTTATTTTCAGTGGCCATGGGGTCTCTCTGGCTGGCCACAGTGCCCCTAACCTCAGGCTTGGTCGCGCATATCTATGGGTTGCGCTATATGGGCACGCTTTACGGAATTGTCTTTTTCTCCCACCAGCTCGGCAGTTTCCTTGGGGTTTGGCTGGGGGGCAAGATGTATGACATCTATGGCACCTATACAGTTGTGTGGTGGGTTGGGGTGGGAGTGGGTCTGTTCAGCGCCATCGTACACCTGCCCATCAAAGAACGCGCCCTGCCACTCAATTCTGCCAATCGGGCCACATCGGTTTTATGATGAGGACGAGCGGACCTGCGATGGTGGCAGTTTCGCAGTGATTTCAGCCAGCGCTGATACAGCAATCAGCGAGGCATTGCGCAGCGAGGGCACCAAGCCAATTGGTCCTTGGATTTGAGCACAGTCTGCCGCGCTCAACCCAGCATGTCTGAGCCGCTCGATCCGCATGGCGTGGGTTTTGCGGCTGCCTAAAGCGCCAATAAAAAAGGGATGCTGCCGCGCCGCCTGCATCAAAATAGCCTGCTCCCATTCATGATCGTGAAAGACGAGAAGCACCGCCGAATATGGGTCTATCGGCAATTCAATCGCAGCCTTCGGTGTGGTCATAGACTGGCGTGTTGCCGGGTTAAGCTCCTCCAAGTTGGCAAGATCCTCAAGATCAGGGGAAGCAAGATGCAGCTCAAAATCCATATGCGCCGCCAGCTGGGCGGTGGTGCGTAAAATTGCCCCCCGGCCGGCAAGGATCAACGCAGGTTTTGGCGCATATTCGATCTGCACAGGCCCGTCGCGACCCGCAAAAGATAGCACAGTTTTCTGGCGACCGAGTAGGCGCGCCAAAGCCGCTTCAAGCGCGGCTATATCTGGCGCCGGATCAATCACCAGCTCCAAAGCGCCACCGCAGGGCAGTTTGAGATCCAAATAGGGCGAGCCTGCGCCATAGCGCAGATGTTTGAGCTGACCGGTGTCAATCGCGGCTAGGCCGTGATTGATGATATCGCGATCAATACAGCCATTGGAGAGGTACCCAATCATGTCTCCCCTGCCACTGATAACGGCCAAAGAGCCAAGCTCCCGCGCCGCGCCGCCTTCAATATTCAGACTGGTCACAAGGGCGCATGGGTCACCTGAGTGCAGCAAATTAAGGGTGGCGGCTAGAATATCCTGCGCATGTTCGGCATAAAGGATTCGCCCTTCAGCCGGCATTCTCGCCCCCAACCTGTTCGGCAAAACTGCTGAAGAACTTCGCTGCAAGTTTTTTCGCAGTGCCCTGAACCAACCGGCTGCCCAATTGCGCCAATTTACCGCCAATTTCAGCCTTGGCTGTATAGCGCAGCAGCGTACCTTCCGGATGGGCTTCCAAATGCACTTCTGCCCCGCCTTTGGCATAACCGGCCGCGCCGCCATTGCCCGCGCCTGTCAATGAAAACCGAGCCGGCGGTGCATCGGGGCTTAAGGTTACGGTGCCGCTAAATTTCGCTTTTACCGGACCGACTTTCAGCACGACCTTGGCCTCCAATTCCGTATCAGAATGTTTGACCAACTCCTCGCAGCCAGGAATACATTGCTTCAAAATATCCGCGTCATTCAATGCAGCATAAACCACGTCCTGCGGCGCATTGATGATGATGTCGTCTTTCAATTCCATTACTGTCACCCCACTGTTAACCGCACATCACTACAATCAAAGCCCATACTGCAGCCTGATCACGGGTTATGCGAGCCACCAATGCCCGCAGGGCACTTACGGCCCTTGTCTCACCCTGTGCAAGATTTTGTTAACCTTTGGTGTGCGCGTTGTGAACGAAATTGTCAAACCAAGTTGTCCCATGAGGCACCAAGCGAGGTTTCAGTGACAGCCCGCATGGGTCAGGGCGCTACACTTAAATAACTTGCAGATGCAAATTCGCAGCAATGGCCATCAACAAGAGCCCAGAAAGCCAGGCCATAATCAGCCGCGCACGGGTGTTTTCATTGATGGATTTGGTCACAGTGCGCCCCAGCAATGCCATGACAATATCCGACGGGATAGCGGTCAGCGGCACCAAAATACCTAAGATCAACAACTGTGCTTGTACACTGGACTCCCCCGCGCCTGCAGAGACAAAGGGCGGAAGGAACAGCGCGAAAAACAATACGGTTTTGGGATTCAAAAGCTCCACCCAGACCCCCTGCCAGACTATGGAGGAAAACGACAGGTTCTCCACAGCATGGACTTTTAGGATAACTTTGGAGCTCTTACTGGCGTTTAATATCATCCCCGCCCCCAGCCAAATGAGATAGGCTGATCCTGCGTAGCGCAGTGTGACCACAATCCACTCATAGCGTTCAAATATCGCAGCAAGGCCAAGTGCTGTGGCCACAGCCAATAAAATGCCCCCAAGACTGAGCCCCAAAGCAGAGGCCAGCCCCGCATAGCGATTTTGGCCCATACTGCGCGATAGAACATAAAGCATGGAAGGGCCAGGCGTGGCACTCAAGGCAAACCCAGCCAGGGCCACAGCTAAGATTGTTTCAATAGGTGGCATTTCTTAACTCTTTTTCTTGTTCAAGCGTTGTTCAAAGGGGTTGTGGATCGGGTTCACCTGCGCGGCCCCTCGGCTCGTTTTCAGTCGCCTCAGATAGGGAAAATCTCGCATCAACATGCGTTCCAAGTGGGCACCGGCCATAAAGGGCTGATAAAGCTCCGGGCGCTCCTCATTCGTAAGCCCGTCAAAGGGTTGAATGATCGTATTATAATTTGCCGCGACGAAATAGGGCAGCGAAAACCGTTCTGGGCTGAGGTTGAGCACCCGATGCGGTGTTGAAAGCAACAGCCCGTTGCTCCATGCTTCCAGCATATCGCCGATATTGACCACCAATGCCGCAGGATCCACCGGAATATCTATCCAAGTGTCATCCTTGCGGAGAACCTGAAGCCCTTGATTTCGGGTGTGCAGAAGGGTCAAACATTCATAATCAGTATGGGCCCCCATATTAACCGATTGATGATCCTTGATATGCGGCTGACGCACATAATGCAGCAGTCTGAGCTGTGAAATGGGCTTGGTCATATGCTGTGTCATCGTGCCCGGAGCAAGTTTGAGGTGCATCTCTAGGGCACCGCAAATGATCCGACCCAAAGCCGAAATTTCATTGTAATATTGCGAAACCGTTTCTTGAAACCCTGGCACGTCGGGCCAAACATTCGGCCCGAGCAAACGGTTACCGGCAAGATAATCGGGATCATCCGCCGGCAGATCCAGCCCCAGATCAAAGGCCTCATAGCTTCGGTTCACGTCATCGGCATAATCCCCCTTTTCTGTGAAGGGAACGTAGCCACGGTGGTTTGAACTCTTGCCGATGTAATAGTCCAATTTCTGTGCGTCGCGCTGCGCAAAAAAGCGCCGCCCGGCTTCATATGTCGCTTCAATGAGATCCAGATCAATGCCGTGGTCACAAATTCTAAAAAACCCAAAATTGCGCGCCGCCTGTCCAATTTCTTCGGCAACTTCCAATTTGCGCTTTTGGTCATCACCTCGTAAATCACGGACACTGATCAATGGAATTTTTTCAGTGCTGCGCAACGATCCGTCCGTTTCAATGTTCATTTAACTTCCCCGATCTTTGTGTAACACCTTGTTAACCTTTATTCGTTAACAAGGTGTTAACCGTTACAGCTGCACGGGAAGAAACGAACCGGCTAGGATGTGGGAAAGTAAAGCTCGAAAGTTGCGCCCTGCGACACTTCAGGCTTGGCAATCACCGCGCCGCCAGATTGTTGCATGAAGCCCAAAACCATCGACAGCCCAAGCCCCGTTCCAGCTCCGACAGGTTTCGTCGTGAAGAACGGGTCAAAAATTTGATCTAACGCCTCGGGCGGGATGCCCTCGCCCTCGTCACTGACGGTCAGCTTCACGTAAGAGCCCGGCACAATATTCTTTGACAGACTCTCGTTATCGGCAACCCCATGCTGTATATTTTCAGTTTTGATATACAGCGTCCCCCCATGTGGCATAGCATCTCGGGCGTTAATCATGAGATTCACAAGCGCAATTTCTGCCGCCGTGGGATCCACTTGCACAGGTAAGATATCCTCCACCAAATCCATCTGGATATCCCCTGGCAATCTCTGCCGATTTTGTGCGCAGATGGTCGTGATCATTGTGTTCAAATTGGTCCTGACCGGCCGCAAATGCATCCGTTGCGAGAAGGCGAGCAGGTCTTGAATAAGCTTGGCAGCCCGGCCGGCCGCTGTGCGGGCTTCATCCAAATATTCTTGCCGCTGCGCCTCATTTTCCGCCAATCCGACAAACTCCAGATTGCCGGAAATGACGGTTAAAAGATTATTAAAATCATGGGCAAACCCACCGGTGAGTTGCCCAACAGCCTCCATTTTGCGAACATTGAACAATTCCGCCTCAAGCGCCGTGCGGTTCTGGATTTCCTCAGAGAGCTGCCTATGAGATTCCTTCAATGCAAGATATTGTGAATGCGATCGATCCACCTCAGCCAACAGTTCCAACTTCGCGGAGGTCATTGCCGCCACCGTGGTCAGAACCTCCAAATCGGCCGCATCAAACGCCCCTATTTCTGGGTGTTCGCTGTCAATCACGCCAACAACCCGCCCGTGTGACACCAAAGGCACGCAGATTTCAGATCGTGCAGGTTCGGAGTCCGCGATATAGGTCTGATCTTTCAGCAAATCATCGATGATGACCGCCGTTTTACTTTGCGCAACCCCCCCGGTAATCCCCTGACCAAATGGGATTTTCAGCGGATTCAAAATCTCCCGATCATGGGGATTTTTCGCACCCAACGCCGCCACCTGGATCAACTCAGTTCCGGCCTCATCCGCTTTATAAATCACGCAGTCCAAAAACTGGAGCCGCCCGACCACATTTTGCGCCACATACCAAAACAACTCATCTTCATCTGGCAGTGTGATCACATCCACCGCAAATGTATTCAGAGTTTTCAGGGTCAAAACATCTCCACCCTTATGGGCGGGGGGATTTTGTGCGCTTTCAAAATTATTCATTAATAAAATTCTCTATAAAAACCATTACTTAAACGCTATATATACCCATTTCTAGAGTATAGATAAAATTTTAACCTTTTTCATTTCACGCGACACGCTACGAAAACCAATGCCGTTTTATCGTATCAATACTAAAATATCATTTATATCCGATATTTAAAGGATCAGTCTATAGATAGCGTGATTTATTTGTCAACAAAAGCACCGCAACTCTCCCGTGCGATCGCATGTACAATATTACAATACGATCCCTTCACGCAGATCCAACGCCGCGCATTTCGACCGAAAGGCATATTGAACATAAAGAAGGATGGTGCTGTGAGAGAGGATTGAACTCTCGACCTCACCCTTACCAAGGGTGTGCTCTGCCACTGAGCTACCACAGCATCTGATGGGCGATTTAGACAGTCTTGGGCCCGGGCGCAAGTCCAAGAATGGGCAAAATCTGCAGAATATCGCCCGAAGCCCCGGCAAAGCGTTCCGGCGGCTGGACCGCGCGCAAAGCTTGAGTTAAGCCATCGAAATGGCAGACAAACACAAATCGACCCCTAAGTCAGCCCAGTCTGAGCGTGAAGCGCGCTTGAAGGCGGCACTGAAGGCGAATATGGGCCGCCGTAAGGCGCAGGCGCGGGCGCGGGCTCGCGACGATGGAACCGACAAAAAGGACAGCTGAATGGATTCGATTTTGGTAACTGGCGGCAATGCGCTGCATGGAGAAATCCCCATTGCTGGCGCAAAAAACGCCTGCCTGACCTTGATGCCCGCCACGTTACTCAGTGAAGAGCCCATCACTTTGACCAATGCGCCACGCTTATCGGACATTAAAACCATGGGCGCTCTGCTTGAGAGCCTGGGGACAGAAGTCACCTCCATGCAGGATGGCAAGGTTTTAACCATGTCTTCCCACAGCCTCGACAATTTGACGGCCGACTATGATATTGTGCGCAAAATGCGCGCATCTATTCTCGTACTCGGGCCAATGTTGGCGCGCGCGGGGCAAGCGGTCGTCTCTTTACCCGGCGGATGTGCCATTGGCGCGCGCCCGGTTGACCTGCACCTCAAGGCAATGGAGGCGCTGGGGGCGCAGATTGAGTTGCGCGACGGCTATGTCCACGCGAAAGCGCCGAAGGGTTTGAAAGGCGCGACCATCGAATTTCCCTTCGTCTCTGTGGGTGCCACGGAAAATGCGCTTTTGGCCGCGACACTGGCTAAAGGCACGACCGTATTGAAACAGGCGGCGCGTGAACCTGAAATTGTTGATCTCGCCGAATGCCTGATTGCTATGGGCGCACAGATTGACGGTCATGGCACCTCTACCATCACCATCGCGGGGGTGGACCGGCTGCATGGGGCCACCCATCCGGTTGTGACAGACCGAATTGAGCTTGGCACCTATATGCTGGCCCCGGCAATAACCGGCGGCGAAGTGGAATGTCTTGGTGGAAAAATTGAACTTCTGGCCGCGTTTTGTGAGAAATTGGACGAAGCTGGTATTAGCGTTGAGCAAACCCAGCGGGGCCTCAAAGTGAAACGTACAAATGCAGATATCAAAGCCATCAACGTGACCACTGAACCCTTTCCGGGCTTTCCAACGGATTTACAGGCCCAGATGATGGCATTGCTTTGCACGGCCAAGGGGACCTCTGTTTTAGAAGAGAAAATATTTGAAAATCGCTTCATGCATGCGCCCGAACTCAGCCGTATGGGCGCGCAGATTGAGGTGAATGGTGGCATGGCGACGGTCACCGGCGTGGAGCGCCTAAAAGGGGCACCGGTTATGGCCACGGATCTGCGCGCCTCAGTCTCTTTGATCCTGGCCGGCCTTGCAGCTGAAGGCGAGACCCTGGTGAACCGCGTCTATCATCTTGACCGTGGCTATGAGCGGGTGGAAGAAAAACTTGGCAATTGTGGCGCTAAAATTGAGCGGATCACAGGCCAATGAGTGATGCCCGCTTTGAAGACGGTATGGACAAGCCTTTACGCTTGATCGCCTTTGATGCGGAAGATCTCCAAGTGCTCTCTGCCATGACCCAAGATGCAGTCTGGCCCGCGGCGCAGATGGTCCGGCACACCAAAGAGCGTCGTTTTGCAGTGCTGCTCAACCGCTTTCGCTGGGAGGCGCGTGGCACCTCCCAGGCCGAACGCGTGCAATCTGTTCTGAGCTTTGAGGATGTTAAAGCGGTTCAAACCCAAGGGTTCGACCGCACAGATCCAGATCTGATCCTAAGCTTGCTCAGCATCACATTCACCCCGGCGACGGATGGAACAGGCGCTTGCCTGCTCACTTTGGCGGGCGATGGCGCGATACGGCTTGAGGTGGAAGCGCTTGAAGTCGGCCTGCGCGATGTAACGCGTCCCTATGCCTCACCCGCCAACCGCGCGCCCAGCCACGATTAACCCACACAGATCGGCTTGAGGCTTGGGCGACATCGCGCTAAGTCAGGGCAATCTTGGGGGATCGAATGCCACAAACTTTGAATATCAATCAGGCTGATTTTGAAGCCTGCTTTCTGGCCTTGCTGACAGCGAAGCGGGAAGACAGCCCTGATGTGGATGCCATTGTCGCAGATATCATCGCAGATGTGCGCGCCCGCGGAGATGACGCGGTCATTGAGCTGACCGAAAAATTTGACCGGCTTAATCTGACGCCTGACACTTTGGCGTTTTCGCGCGAAGAGATTATGGCCCATTGCGCAACCGTGCCCACCGTCGAACGCGAGGCGCTGGAGCTGGCCGCAGATCGCATTCGCGCCTATCACGCCCGGCAACTGCCTCAGGATGCCCAATGGGAAGATGAAACAGGCGCAGAATTAGGCTGGCGCTGGACCCCCGTATCGGCAGCGGGTCTTTATGTGCCCGGCGGGCTGGCCTCCTATCCCTCTTCTGTGTTGATGAACGCAATTCCGGCCAAAGTGGCTGGGGTTGAGCGCTTGGCGATTTGCGTACCCACGCCAGACGGGGTCACAAATCCGCTGGTGCTTTTGGCCGCGCATATCGCCGGGGTCGATGAGATTTACCGCATTGGCGGGGCGCAGGCCATTGCGGCGCTGGCCTATGGCACCGAGACGATCGCCCCAGTCGACAAGATCACCGGGCCCGGCAATGCATTCGTTGCCGCAGCCAAGCGGCGGGTCTTTGGTAAAGTCGGTATTGATATGATCGCCGGACCCTCCGAAATCCTCGTAATCGCCGATGGGGATAATGACCCGGCCTGGATCGCAACGGATTTGCTCAGCCAAGCCGAACATGACGAAAGCGCGCAATCCATTTTGATCACCGATGATGCAGAATTTGGTGACAAGGTGATGCAAGCCGTCACCCGGCAGTTGGAAACTTTGGAACGCCGCGTGATTGCGGGTGCATCTTGGCGCGATTTTGGCGCGGTGATTGTGGTCAATGATATGGCAGAGGCCGCGGCCCTGTCCAATCGGCTCGCGCCTGAGCATTTGGAGCTCTGCGTCGCGGATCCCGACGGCTTGGCCGCGCAAATCACCCATGCTGGCGCAATTTTTCTGGGCGCTTGGACGCCAGAGGCAATCGGGGATTACATTGGCGGGCCCAATCATGTGCTGCCAACGGCCAGGTCCGCGCGATTCTCCTCCGGACTCTCTGTCATGGATTTCGTCAAGCGCACCACTTTGACCAAAATGACCCCGGCCTCATTGGCTGCCATAGGTCCTGCCGCTGAGGTTTTGGCCATTTCAGAAGGCCTTGAGGCGCATGGATTGTCAGTGCGCGCTCGGTTAGATAAACTGAACAGATAATGAGCTACATTTCAAAAATATCCCTGGACGACAGCAATCTCCCGCCCCCCACTCCTGAAATTGATCAAGAGCGGAAGGTGGCAATTTTTGACCTCTTGGAGGGCAACAGCTTCGCCTTGCCGGCCCGGGACGAAACGCCGCCACCCAGCGGGCCTTATGAGTTGGAACTGTCAATACGCGACCGGCGCCTGGTTTTTGATCTCACCACAGAAGATAAAGAGAAGGCCGCTGAATTTCACCTGTCCCTTGGCCCCTTTCGCCAAGTGGTAAAAGACTATTTTCAAATTTGCGAAAGCTATTTTGAAGCTGTGAAGACCCTCCCGCCCAGCCAGATTGAAACCATCGATATGGCCCGGCGCGGAATTCACAACGAAGGCGCGCGGGTCCTGCAAGAGCGCCTCAATGGCAAAGCCGATATTGATGAGCAGACGGCGCGTCGCCTGTTCACCCTTATTTGCGTTTTGCATTTCGGGGGATAGTTTAGATGTCGCGGCTTCCCCAATCTGTTTTGTTTTGCTGCGACCACAATGCCGTGCGCTCTCCGATGGCGGAAGGCCTGATGAAGAAATTCTACGGCCATGAAACCTACGTACAATCGGCGGGTGTTTTGGCCGATATGGATGTCGATGGATTTGCCATTGCCGTTTGCGCTGAACTTGGGATTGAGCTGGCACGCCACAAGACGCGGTCCTTTGATGAAATGCAAAAATTGGGCGATGAGCTCTCTTCTTTTGATCTCATCGTCGCGCTCTCCCCCGCCAGCCAACGTGAAGCAAAAGAGATTACACGCTTTTACGCGCTGCAAGTCGAATATTGGCCGATCACGGATCCAACCGCGACGGGCGAGACCCGCGATCAAAAGCTCGAAGCCTATCGTCAGGCCCGAGATCAGATCATTGAGCGACTGATTGCAAAATTTGGGGCCCCCAAAGAGGGTATCTAGGCACCATGACAGGCGATGATTTGCACCGATTTAGATGATTCTTCATCTTTGCGCCGCCCCCAAACGGGGTAAACCTGCCAAATTCACGCCTCACAGACGCGATTTCACAGAATTTACGCGGAATCTGACTTGAAAATTTGTGCAACTCCGCTCATTTAGGGGCACGCTTGGCATTAGGTCAGGCTTTTTTGAAGGAGAGACCATGGCGAAGGAAGAACCACTCGAATTTCCCGGTGTCGTAAAGGAGCTCTTGCCTAACGCGACGTTTCGGGTTGAGCTGGAAAATGGCCATGAGATCGTTGCAACAATGGCAGGCAAAATGCGCAAAAACCGAATTCGGGTTTTGACTGGCGATAAAGTACAAGTTGCGATGACCCCCTATGATTTGTCTAAAGGACGGATCAATTACCGTTTCAAGTAAACAACTGATCTTGGGATCAGGAAGCCCCCGCCGGCGTGAATTGCTGGCGGTCTTGGGCCTGCACCCGGCTGACGTGCGCGCACCGGATGTGGATGAAACCCCACGAAAGGGTGAATTGCCGCGCAGCTATTGTAACCGCATCACGGCATCCAAGGCCGAAGCTTTGCCTGCGGCTGCAGATGAGGTCATCCTCTGCGCAGACACCACGGTTGCGCTGGGGCGCCGCATCATGGGAAAACCCGCCGATAGAGACGAGGCGCGCGCCTTCCTGCAAAAGCTCTCCGGGCGTCGCCATAAGGTCATCACCGCCGTGGCCGTGAAAACCACTGAGCGTATTTGGCAAAAAGATGTGGTCTCAACCGTGCAGATGAAACCCCTCTCGCCGCAAGAGCTTGAGGGCTATCTGGCCACTGAGGATTGGCAAGGCAAGGCTGGCGCCTATGGCATCCAAGGACCTGCGGGCGCCTTCATCCCTTGGATTTCCGGCTCCTACCCTGCGATCATGGGCTTGCCCCTGCCACAGACCGTGCATTTACTGCAGGCCGCAGGGCTCAATATTTGGGGGCAATTATGAAGGGCAAGCAAGTTGTTCTGGGCCACATTGGCAAGACCAAGGTCGCAGCGCTTTTGGTCGATGGGATCGTGCAGGACGTTCTGGTCGAAGATCTTAATCGCCTGCCCCTCGGCAGTCTTTTACGCGCTGTGGTCGATCGCCCGGTGAAAGGCATCGGCGGCGTGATCCTTCGCCTGCCCAATGGCACAGGGTTCCTGAAGAAGGCCAAGGGATTGGCACCCGGTCAGACCCTCACGGTGCAAACTTCAGGTTTTGCCGAAGAGGGCAAAGCCGATCCGGTCACTCAAAGAATTTTATTTAAAAGCCGTTATGCGATTGTCACTCCGGATCAACCCGGTCTGAATATCTCGCGGCAAATCTCCTCTGATGATCTGCGCGATGCGCTCACGCTTTTGGCCAAATCCGCAATGAGCGGCTCCGATATGGGGCTTATCGTCCGCAGCGCGGCGGCGGCAGCAGATCTTGAAGAGATTGGCGAGGACATTCAAACCATGCGCGCCACCGCTGAGGCCATCGCCGCGGAAACGGGGCCAGACCCCGAGGTTCTGCTCGAGGGCGATGATCCACATGTGCAGGCTTGGCGCGAATGGTCGGATGTGACAAATGTGCTGACCGCCGATGATGATCTCGAAGGCAGCGGAGCTTTGGATCAAATCGAGGCTGCACAGGAGGCTTGGGTGCCGCTGGGCAGTGGCGGCATGTTCATTGAGCGCACACGCGCCATGATCACCGTAGATATCAACACCGGCACTGACCTCTCACCTGCAGCGGCGCTTAAGGTGAACCTGGCCGCAGTAAAAGATCTGCCCCGCCAATTGCGCCTGCGGGGCTATTCAGGACAAATTGCAATTGATTTCGCACCAATGAGCAAACGAGATCGCAAACCGATCGAAGTGGCCCTGCGTGCCGCGCTGCGCAGCTGCCCTGTCGCCACTGAATTTGTCGGCTGGACTCCCCTTGGCCATGGCGAGCTGAAGCGCAAACGCGAGCGCTCTGTGGTGCAAGATGTCCTGATATGAGTTGCCCCATCTGCAAAAAGCCGACCGAACCAGAGCACCGGCCCTTTTGCTCTGCCCGCTGCAAAGACATCGACCTCAGCAAATGGTTGATTGGCGGCTATGTGATTGCAAATGATGATGAAAGCGATGGCTCTGAAGTAGAACCCGAAGCCGGCGACCCGGAGGTCTAGCCCCGCAGTGTAACCGGCCGAGGCAGAGGCCAGAGCATTTCAAATCCTGCAAATTTCATTTTCGACCTTTTTGCAAAGAAAATCCACGGAATCAGCTGGACAGTCCCAAGCGGGTCGCCTAAATACGCCTCAGCCTCGAGGAAGATCCTCACCCATGCCCGGGTAGCTCAGGGGTAGAGCAGTGGACTGAAAATCCTCGTGTCGGTGGTTCAAATCCGCCCCCGGGCACCATACAAATAAAACAAGTGTTTGATATTGCTTTTAAAAGCATAATATCAATAATTAATATCCACCTAAATATCCACCTTTTACCGCTCGTACCCCCCCACCATTTACGATTATTTAAGGGTAGGCCTATTTATAATGTACGATCCATTCACGGACTTTGTATTTAGCAGCAAAGTTGGCTGACTGATCGCGATGGCTAGTTGTTTACGTAACACCAGACCAGACATAGTTGGCATCGACGCGCGCGCGGGCGCGAGGCAAAGCGAAAGCATTTTCAATATAATGCGTAAATTTCTACAGTTTCTAAAAAACTGAAGAAAATGAACCGTCATTAGCTACTGTTGCTACAACTGCTACTAACAGGCTATCTCCCAAATAGGCTTTCGATAAAACCACTCTTGTTGTTATCCTTCCAACCATACTGAGCCATGCACGCGTTATAGCTGTCTTTCTGTGCGCGGTTTTTTCTTACAGCATCTGCAAAACCCTGCATCCCCGAAGGATCCGAGTTGCAATTGAAGCCGGTGCCAAACTGGCTGCAATTCGTGGTGGCTCCAATCATTCGAGGCGCCGTCACACCAACCCGAGCGTTGCGTGACTGAGGTTTGCATATTGCATCGGCTTGCTGAAAAGCCATCGAAACATTTGGGAACATCTGCCAGCCAGACGGCGCCCTGAATGCAGGCTTTGGAACGGCATTAGTAACCTGTTTTCGGACAGGAGCTTGTTTTTTTACGGTTGGCTTCGCTTGAAACGAATTTGAGACATCGACTTCTGATAAGAGCGCTGAAACAGGGAGGTCATGAGATATTCCTCTTCAAAGGTTGACCGGTGGCGTGGTGATTGAAGTGAGCGTTGCCGTTGCCATCAAGATGAGCAGAACAGCTATAGCCTCGATCTGAATAGAGCGGCGCAGATGAGGCACGGCTGCGGGTGTGCCAGAGGCAAGTGCCGGAACGAACCGCCATTTGTTGAGCGCAGCCAACGCCATCAGCCCCGACACAACGCCAAGCTTGGCAAGAAGTGTCTTGCCATAAGCGGTCGAAAGCAAGTTCGAGAATGAGCCTGTCATCAGCCATGCAAAAATCAAACCAACAACGACGAGCAATGCAACTGTAAGACTGGCAACGTTTCCAAATCGATGAAGCAGCCTTGCTCCCTCCGGTTGGCCAACCGCGTGGCGTAGGGGCAGCAATGCGCCGATCCAGAACGCTGCCGCCAGCAAATGCAAAGTCAACAATGACGCAAGCAACCAGCGGGGATCACCAAGGGAATGACCCACGAACGTGTAGGACACAGCGATCAGTAGCGCACCGATCAACCCGGCCGAGAGGCCGACAATGCCTCTGATCAGCAGTGCCACGACCAACAGTTCGCCTGCGCCGCGCCAGATCGCGGCCGCCCCAAGTGGACTGTCCCAGACAAAGCCTAACATCATCGGATCAACGGCCCCCGACAAACCCATTCCAGATATACGGGCGGCCCGGATACCAAAACGCAAAGCCAGCACCGCTAGCCCGATCAAAGCCGCGATAACAGCGACTTTCCGAGCTAGTTGCCGCACATCATTGGACGAGCTTCGAAAAACTAAAACAAACAGTGGCCCGCCCATGGCAAGAAGCGCCGCGCCGTAGCCCACCGCCTTCGCAATAATCGCCGTTATGGCCCATCCATCTATTGGTGCCAGACCTTCCATGTCGGTCAGTCAGCTATTGTGAAGCGGAATGTGCCCTGCATTGGATGGCCGTCAGACGACAGACCGCGCCAATCAACGGTATAGGCTCCGTTCGGCAGGTCGGCAGGTGGCAGCGCACGGAATTCTGTCACCGCGTCCATGCCGGTTTCTCGCTCGATGCTGACGTCACCATCCGGTCCGGTCAGCGTGATTGCGGTCACGCGCATTGGATCATCAAAGCGCATTTCAATGGCTTCAACCTCTTCGATCGTCGCCTCATTGGCAGGTGTGGTTTGTTCGGCCTTTGAGTGTGCAAAGGCTCCGGTTGTGGTTGCAGCCAGCACGAGCAGCGCAAGGGTCATCTGTCTCATTGTCTGTTTTCCATTTCAGTGTGTCGGGCACGGATTTCCTCCGGCCAAGTTGATTTAATGTAGCTTATCACGGCAATGATCTCTTCATCGCTTAGAACGCCGTCGTAAATCGGCATGTTCGAGGCGTAGTCAGGATCATTGATCAACGCACTAACGCCATATTTGGTCAGCTGAAACAGAGTGTCACTGTCATGATGCCATGTGTGTCCAGTCTCATCATGCGGGGGTGCCAGAAGCCGGCCATCCTCACCCGGAGACCGCCAGTTGGCCTGACCTTCCAGATCGGCACCATGGCAGGAGGCACAGTTTGCCTCATAGACATTGGCACCAAGCGCGACGATTGCAGGATCGTTGTCGCGTAAAACGACGCGGTCCGTTTCTGCCAAAACATTACTAAATGCGTAGAGAGTGGCCCCAAATAGGGCCGCTCCACCAACTACTATCAGAGCGATCCTTTTCACAGACCGGCCTGATAGAAGACTTCGCCATCACCCGCATCGCCACCAAAGGCGATTACATCATAGCGGGCAGTCGGATCATTCCCCATACCGGGAGAGCCACCGGGCATACCAGGGACGGCAATTCCAGTGATGTCGGGGCGTTCTTCCAACAGCTTTGCAAGGGCTTCAAACGGAACGTGGCCTTCAACGAGGTAGCCGTGAACCGTCGCTGTATGACAGGCCCACATATGGCTGGGAATATCTGCATCCAGCTTTACAGTTGTCACATCTGCTGTGTCAGTCACTTCGATGTCATAGCCTTCTTGGCGGGCCAGTGCGACCCATGCGCTGCAACAGCCGCAGGTCGGGCTTTTTGTGACATGCATGGTGCCGTGATGGGACATGGCCACATGGTCGTCTGCATGAGCCATGCCAGCCCAGCCTAACGTTGCTATTCCAAGTGCAAGTGCAAGGCCTAACGTTGCTATTCCAAGTGCAAGTGCAAGGGCGGGTATAAAGGCCCGAATTGTTTTTATCGGTTTCATAAGATGTTCCTCTCGAAAGGGTGCGCCCAATGGTAAGGGCATCGGGCAATGCCCGCTTTGATGTGACTTCCAGTCTGCGCCGCACCATGGAACGGCACGGCTGGCATCACACAGCGCGGGGCGGATCGAGAGGGCCGGATGGTTCAAAACCGGTCAAAAGCACGCCGGTTGTGCAGAACACATCCTCGCCAGCAACAGGCGCAGTGCCACTCAAGGTCAAAGTGGGAAAAAGAGCCAGTAGGGTATGGCAAGTCTGGGCGTGTTCTGTGCTGTCCTGACAGCACAAAGGTTGCGCATCAGCCATATCTTCAACAGTCGCGTGTGTATGGTCTGAAACTGGCATATGTCCTGCGTCCATCGCATTTGATAGCGAGGTGGAAAACGTCAATAGCATGACCAGAAGGATACGGACCAAATACATGCAACATATCTATACGGTGTAAATATCATTTAGCAAGTCGCAGGTCTGTTACTGGTGGCGTTGGCAGTTCAATAACTGTGGTCATCTATCCCTTTTGTCGGTGCTGTCAGACGAATGAGAACTCGCATCAGATTGCTAGCGCAGCCTGAACCTATGCGCTCAATAATTGGTGCCACTCAGTAAGAGCAGCGGTTCGATTGAGCTTGAAGTCGAGGCGTGATTGAAGATGGCGTTCGGACATCCCCTCACAGCCAACCTAACCCCACACCCAGCGTGTGTAGCGCCTTAAGCGGACCAAAGCGGCCGAAAGAGGATCGGTAACGGCCGGTTACGTTGGATGCCTGAGTGCGCCGCATAATGCACTCAACCTCGCCTAACAATCCGCCATGCCTCCTTGCGGGCAGCTCCACGCACAACCGCTCCCCCCTCAAGACCAACAAGCCAACCATGCTTCTCTAGGATGCCCAGCGCCGCTCTTGCCTTTGGGGTTTCACGCAAAGGGTTTGGCCCTAGCTGCACAACATCACGAACCAATACCTCTGGCTCAGCCCAACGCTCCAACAACCAACGCCGCAGTTTTTCAGCGTTGTCTATTTCGTTAGAAACGATTGCCGCACTAGCCAGCCGAGATGCCTCTGACAAATAGAACTTAGCTAGCGCCACACCGAACTCCATTTCTGCCATCTTCACTTCATAGGCGCTGATATCTTGCCATAGTGTCAATACGCCTGCGATACGGCATGCCTGCTCTGCAATCTTTGAAGCCGTGCCAGTTATATGTGCCAGACTTCCTCCAGCCCCTTGCACTTGCTCAACCGCGTCAGAAAATGCGGCCACAAGTTCGCGTGCGTCAGATGCAAGTCCTAATACACGTGGCTGAAGTTCACGGGTTTCAGCATCCATAGGCATTTCCATCTCTAGAATGCGACGCATACGGCTGCTGAACGCCTCCAGCTCCATGTCATCGTGTCTTATCTTCGCCTGTAAGCGCGAACCAATTGTACTTTGCGGCTCGCAGATTAAAAACCGGGGCAGAAAGCCTGTGTCCACAGCTAATGGATCAGCCATGAAAATCCGCGCCACGCTCGGCTGTACCATCAGGTGAACTGCTAGGCGCCGACCGTATAACGTAGAATGTCCATCGCCAGAGCGGGTGCGCCTAATGGGATTCCCCTGCCAAAGGTCGTTAAAGGCAGCCAGTGTTTTCTGTCTGTTTTCGTTATTCATGGCATGGCCACCAAGAAATTGCCCCCCCTCATCAGAGAATAGACCGAGACTAGGCTGCCCAGTAGCTAAGAGCTTCGTCAGCCCCTCAAAGGTTGGCTCACTCACGGTGCGGTCTGGCGATGGAGGAGCCTCAGGCTCTTTGCCCAGCGCTTCGAGGTCAGCCTGCGCCGCCACGCGTTTCTCGCCCCTACCCTTTTTGGTTTCCTTCAAGATTTGCTCGCGTTCAACTTTCCAGACAGCATGCCTATTCAACCAGCTTTCTGTGGCTTCACGCTGGGCTAGTGACTGCTCACGTTCATGGTCGCGAAGTGCGGAGGTCAAAGGCGCATCACATGCAGATTTACGTTCACCACTCTGCGCAATTGTGAGAGCAAACAGCGACAGTGGGCGTACTCCGCCAAGAGTTTCCACGTTAGCAAAGCCCTGCACTGCAAGCGATGCTACAGCCAAAGCAGATTGAGCCGGAATAGCCATAGGGGCTTGTGTTAAACCTTGGACCGCTTCAACGGCGCCTCGAAGCGGCCCAAGCGCTTCCACCGGATATATTTCAGCATCTGGGATTTCACGTACAAGTGGCTGTGGACCTTCTGGCTTGAACGGTACTCCATCCATGGAATGATTGCTCATACCGTTTCTCCTTTCATCATCAAAACGTCGTTCCAATCGAGTCCGTCAGGCGCAGGCAGAAGTGTTACCTGCCATCCAAGATCATTGGCCCGGGCAGCCAAAGCATTCGCGGCCTCGCGCCCAGCTTGCTCTCCATCAGAAGCGATTGTCAGGTGACCTGCTACAGGGGGTAAGGCCAGTCCACGCATTCCCGACGTGGATAGCGCGGCCCAGACCCCCGCAGGGGCGCTAAGGAGTCCACTAGAGAGACTTAAAGCTGTTTCTATTCCCTCAGCGACGACAAGATGCTTACGACACTCAGAAAGCCTTACAGCCGCCCTCTTGGTGGCCCCCAACATCATCTTGGAAGGTTCAATATCAGCTTTTCCTGAGCCATCAGTTTTTAGGTAGGTGCGATGCACAGCAGCAAGCTGATTGCCCTGCACTGCAGCAACCATCGCCGGGTAACGCTTGGCAGTTAGGCCATGCCAGCAATTCGGATGAAATCGTAATGATTTCGGAAGTTGGCATGTTATACCTCTGCCGCGAAGATAAGCTTCGGCTAGCGTTCCAGCTATTGGTAAAGCCTCGTTCCAAACCGCCTTTGCTTGCGCAGCGTGCTTCTTTGCCTCCTTGCGCTGTTCAGCTTCACGTTTTGCAAGTGTCTCTGAGTCAGGCGATTTATAGCTACCGACGGTTATGCCAGCAGCAGCAAGTAGATCGGAAAATGCGCATGCAGACTTCTTACAATCAAGAACCAGCCCACCGTTTCTACCGTCGGCTATCGTAAGAGCATTTTGCGCTTTTTCACGCCCTGACTGACATATTGGGCATGGGGCTGCGCCATATGTTCGATACCATTTTCCGCCGAGCGAGAGCGTAATTTCACGTGCATCAATCATGGTGACCACTCCCCAAAAATTCTAATGGGCTGTACGAGCCAGCATTTTCGACCACGGCAAGTGTCCGGCCAACATCGTCCTTTAAAACTCTGGTCGGATTGCAGTTACATAAGTAACCACCAGCTAATAGCTCACAGGACTCGTCGTGCTTGACTTGGAGATGGGTAAGACCACCGGGCCTCATGTACTTTTTCTGTGCAGCGGCCCAAGCCCGACGCGATTTACGGTTACCTTTGAAAATTTCCGTACTCATTTCACTTCTCCCTCTTTTGGAGAGTGAGAAGGTGAGCCTCAATATCGCCCTCAGACCAATATAGCCGGCTACCCAGCTTTATCGGCTGCGGGAGCCTACCCTTGGCAAGATCGAGGTAAATGGCGGAACGCGAACGACCACCGAGTTTTGCACATAGTCCTTTAAGAGTGAGATATGTCTGCATTTCCATGCTCCAACTTGTTTCAATTGGTGCATGGGTAGCGGAAGAGATTTTAATAATATTTCATAAAAAAATAGGGTTTATTTTTCTATGAAACGGTTTTTGTCATCTGGAAATTCCTTCAGTCCTTTAGAGACCGAGTTTCTGATAGCAGACATTCCAGACACAAAAAGTTCGCGCTCACGCAATCCCTGATCAACTAGAGCGCGGTTCAATGCCATCGCAAATTCAATAGCATGTTCTTGCGACGACATTTTTTTTCCAAATCGTTGATAATATAAATCTGCAGCATCAATAACCGCCGCGGCCTGCTTAACATCCAAAGTCAACCAACCCTTTGTAGGTCGTCCACGCCCACTAGTTCGCGCACCAAAAAATTCTTCTAAATCAGCTTGTTTTTCAGCCAGAGCGGCGCCGTCGGCACTTAATCTAGAAATCTCACTTTCTATGAATGACTTCAGTTCCTCCTGACGTTCAAACTCCAGCCCCTTCAGCACCAATTCTTTTGCACGGTCTGTTGCGCCCAACCCTAGACCGACAAAAGCAAGGGGGTCGTCAGGATCAATTGGGACGCCCAAGAGACTGGTCAATGCCTCCTTCGGTGTAGCGGAAGTAGCGGAAGTAGCAGCGTCCTTGTCTGATTTATCGTTTTTCATTTCATCGACCCGACCAGCTTCACTACCTGTCCAGCGCCACCAGTTACATAATCCGCCCAGCGTTCGGTCAGAGCCATTCGCTGCTCAAGAAAGTCAGTCCGCCGGTAAGCACGGACTACGCCACTATCTGCTGAGTGCGAAAGCATAGCCTCGGCAACTTCGTGAGGAGCATCTGTTGTTTCGGCAAGCCACGTTCGTAAGGACGTACGAAATCCATGGGGCCTTGCCTCTATGCCCCGCCGCTCCATGTGCCGCGACATCGTGGCGTCACTAATCACGCCACTACGCGTGTTAGGAAACAGGTAGCCATTTCGGGAATGTGGGCGAGCAAGGTCAATAATCCGTTTGGCCTCTTGGCATAATGGAACACGATAAGCTGGGCTTTTGCCCTTCCTTCCCTTCATAACGCCTTCAGGCACAGTCCAAACGTCTCCCTCGATTTGCTCCAGACGCAGATGCCGTAAAGGCTTCGAGCGAACCCCGGGATTTAAGATTAACAGCCGTAAAGCCAAGTGGGTAAGTGTTGGCTCCTCTAAACTGGCATAAAACTCTGGAACATCCGTCCAATTCATCGCGGGTACATTCTTCGGCACATGGCGTGTCGAACCCAGCAGCGCCTTTGCTTTTTCGGTTGCCTGCAAATCTACATCCAAGCCAAGCGCAGCCGCATGTCGCAAAACGATTGCGAGCCGGTTCATCGCCTTACGTGCCGTATCAGCTTTGGTGTGCCAAATGGGAGCCAAGGTATCGCGTATATCTCGCTGATCTAAATCAGTGACAGGGACTTTGCCAAGTTTAGGCAAAACGTGAAGCGTGAGTGGAGTGAGCCATCGACCGGCTTTACCATCGTCCTTGAGTTCAGCCTTACGAGCTTCAAAGGCATCCTGAGTTATAATTGATAACGAGATATCTTCTCGCCGTGCTGCTCGTTCTTCAGCTTCACGTTCTTTAATTGGGTCACGCCCAGAAGCTGCAATGTTACGCCAGCGCTCACTCAATTTTCGGGCATCAGCTAGGCCAAGTGTTGGAAAGCCACCCAAACCCATTTCACGTCGCCTACCGTGAACAGTAACTCGCTGCATCCACTGCGCGCCGCCATCTTCACGTTTAATCAGCCATAAGCCACCACCGTCGCAGTGCTTACCGACGGCAGCTGTTTTGATGAAACCTGCAGATAATCTGTTTTTTGCCGCCACTTTATATCCACCTTTTTATCCACCCCAACGTGCGGGATACAGATGAACAGGTCAAGACATATTAGGGCATATTCTTCAATTCAATAAGGTGGATAATAGATTTACGATACATACAGGAACACATAAAAACAGCATGTTAGTGCCGCCCCCGGGCACCATTTTAAAATAACGATATCAATAATTTAGTCGCTATTTGGAGCGGTTTCGGATTTATTCAATTTTCGCGGGGTACTATTTGGGTGCCAGAATTCAATTCAATTGGACATCTTTGACCGCAAAGGATATGCTCTCCCCGCATTCATATGGGGTTTCGATGAGTGGATCGCGAGAAGAAATTGAAAAGATAGAACGCGCAGTTGGATTAGCAATTTCTCACATCTTACAAAAAGGTTGTGACGACATTTTTAAACCGCCTTCGTTTGCTAAATCCCCCGAAACTGATGTGATATCTCAACACGAGAAAGACTTCAAAAAAAAGCACACAAAGACACCATTAAGTTTCTACAAGCTGCTGATTTAAATAAGATACCCATCGGCCTCGCGATAAGCAGTCTTGTTTCTAAAGATGAACACACCTTCCGACAAGTCTCTTGGATTGACCCATTTGATTCTGTGAAATTTCTGGCCTTGGCAATCTTGTTATTTGATACAATTGAGACAAAACGCATTCCAAAGGCTGAGAATATTCTTCGTCCTGCTTTTTAGGACAGCCTAGCGGCGTTGCTAGGATGTATCCGTTGGTTGATCATACCGCTATTTTTTCCTTTTCACCAGCAAAAATCCTTTATCTGGGGTTCGTTTTGCAAGGGCTGTGGGTGGGCGTTTGGCGTCGGTTGTCCCATGCTCAAAGAGACCTGATGTTGGCTTGTTTGGATGCGCCTGCCAAATTTATGTCTAGGATCGGGGCAGAGAAAACTCTAACATGTGCCTGACACGATGTGCGTAAACGGTTTCATGAAAGACAAATTCATATGAAAAAATTGGGGCTCGATGCTACGGATATCCGCATATTAAGTGCCGTTCAACAGCATGGACACCTGAGCAAGACGCGCCTTGCGGAGCTTGTGAACCTCTCACCAACCCCGTGTTGGGCACGGCTTGATCGTTTGAAATCCGCAGGTCTCATTCGCGGCTATCACGCAGATCTTGCCCTGGAGCGCATCATAGATTTCACCCAGGTTGTGGTGACCGTCGCGATGAGCTCGCACCGCAAAATTGAATTTGAACGCTTTGAGCTGTATATTCGAAACTTAGATGAAGTGACCCATTGCATCGCAACCGGCGGCGGAATGGACTATGTCATGACGGTCATAACGCCCAGTTTGGCCGCGTTTCAGCGCCTCATGGAAGAGATGCTCTCAGCCGATCTGGCGATTGAGCGCTATATGACTTACATCGCAACTCGCCAGGTCAAAAGCAGCTATCCTAATCTCGCAAAACTCACCACTGCATCTTAAATTCCCGGGCAAAAGACCAAATGGTCTAAGCCGGGCAGTAAATCAGTCTAATCTGCCGCATTCGGGTGGATTATCGGACTGTGAGCGTGACGGTATCGGATTAAATCTCAAGCAGAATTCACTTTTTCCTGGCCCGATTGGCCAGCAGCTCAGAGGGCGCAAAATGACACAGGCAGATGATTTTGGCTTCGGTACACAGATCCGCAAATCCCCTTACTTTGACGCCACCGTCCGATGGGGGGCACAGGGTTTTTCGGTCTATAACCACATGTATATCCCGCGTGATTTTGGGGACCCGGAACAGAATTTCTGGAACCTTGTGGATCAAGCGATCCTCTGTGACGTTGCCGTGGAACGTCAGGTTGAAATTACAGGGCCGGATGCCGCAAAATTCACACAGATGCTGACCTGCCGCGATCTGTCAAAGATGGCCGTTGGCCAGTGCAAATATATCCTGATCACCAATGCGGATGGCGGTATTTTGAACGATCCGATACTGCTGCGGTTGGCGGAAAATCATTTTTGGATTTCCCTGGCGGACAGCGATATTTTGCTCTGGGCACAGGGTGTGGCAGTGCATTCCGGCCTCAATGTACAGATCAAAGAGCCTGATGTTTCACCGCTGCAACTGCAGGGCCCGAACTCAGGCCTTATTATGCAAGAGCTCTTCGGAGACAGCATTACGGATCTAAAATACTACTGGCTGCGCGAGTTGGAATTGGAGGGGATCCCCCTGGTCGTGTCTCGCACAGGCTGGTCCAGCGAGTTGGGCTATGAGCTTTATCTGCGCGATGGTTCAAAAGGCGATCAGCTTTGGGAATTGATCATGGCTGCAGGCGCATCGCACGGGTTGAAGCCCGGTCATACCTCCTCGATCCGGCGGATTGAAGGCGGAATGCTTTCCTACCATGCGGATGCAGATATTGACACAAATCCCTTCGAGCTGGGCTTTGATCGCCTCGTCAACCTCGATATGGATGCAGAGTTCATCGGCAAAGCTGCGCTGCGCAAGATCAAGCAAGAGGGCCCGATGCGCAAACAGGTCGGGCTGGTCCTCGACTGCGCCCCGCTGACCGGACCAAACACCACCTTCTGGGCCATCCAACAAGATGGCGCGACCATTGGAAAAGTGACCTCTGCAGTCTATTCCCCGCGCTTAAAGCAAAACATTGCTTTGGCAATGGTTGCCACCAATGCGGCCATTATGGGAGCCGAAGTGGAGGTTTTGACCAATAGCGGAGCGGTGAAAGCCACTATGGTTGAGCGCCCATTCTATGATCCCAAAAAACAGATCGCAGCCGCGTAACATGCCATCGGCGGCCTGTCCTTGCATGAGTGCGGCAGGCCACCCATCTTTCCTATTTAAAACGAGATAGCCCTATGTCTGATCTTTCCATTGAGCTTCATTGGCAGCGCAAAACCCCTGTGTTTGCCACAGGAACCTATTCAAATTCTCACATCGTACAAATGAATCGATTGCATGAAATTGACGTGGATTCAGCTCCAGATTGGGGCGGTGATCCGGCGCATACCAATCCCGAGCAAGCTTTGGCCTCTGCCCTGTCCAGTTGTCACATGATGACCTTTCTCGCATTGGCGGCCAAAGCCGGATGGCCGGTGGCCAGCTATCATGACTATGCAGAAGCCCATCTGGGAAAAAACCCCAAAGGCCAGATGTCCGTCACCCGCATTGATCTGCATCCCGTCGTGCGCTTTGATACGGGTTTTGCGGTGGCCGATGAGAAATTGGCAGAGATGCAGGACCGCGCGCATCGCTATTGCTTTATTGCAAATACCCTGGCGGACAGCGTGGAAATCAATATCCGCTAAGTCTTGGCACAGAGCGCATATAGGCTCGGGCCACTTTTGGAATAATGAGGGGGGCTTTGAGCATCATCAAAGCCCCCGACTGTTTAGCCGAACATATCCGCGGTGATGCCTGCATACCAACCTTCGGATTCCTCGTAGGTGGCTTTGCGCACATCGGCGGTCTCACCGGTAGCTGAGATGAAACCATCGACCTTTGCAATCTTTTCATCGGTGGCTTCATAAGTTGCACCGACTTTCACACCATCATTGGTGTCAATCAAAGACCAGCATGTGTTCGAGAATTTCGCTGGGAAAACGCGAGATCCCGTCAACGCCCCGCGCACGGCATTGGCGCAGACCTTGGCTTGGCTATTTGCAGAGAAGCCTGACTTTGGCATGTCGCCTTGTTGAGAGGCATCGCCCAGAACATAGACATCCGCATCCGCTTTCGTGGACATGTCAATCGCGTTGACCGGGGCAAACTTGCCGTCGGTCACACCAGCAAGCTCGGCGATACGGCCCGCTTTCATGGCGGGGATCACGTTGCAGACGTCAACTTTGGTCACTTCACCATCAATTGTCACCGTCATGGCGCCGGGGTCCACCGAAACGTTTCCGCCGCCGAAATCATCGCCAATCCAATCGATCATCCCGCTGTAATGTTTGCCCCAACCTTCTTGGAACAAGCCTTGCTTCGAGAATTTCGGTTTCGGATCTGCCACAATGATCTTTGCGGTCGGATTATTAGCCTTCAGATAATGCGCCACCATTGAGACCCGCTCATAGGGCCCAGGAGGGCAGCGGTAGGGATTGGGCGGCGCGACCATGGCGAATGTGCCACCCTGGGGCATCGCGGCGATTTGCGCTTTGAGCAATTCTGTTTGTGAACCACCTTTGTAGGCATGAGGCATGGCGTTTTGCGACGACAGATCCCAACCGGCAACAGCCCCGTCGACAAAATCAATCCCAGGAGAGAGAATGAGCTTGTCATAAGGCACAGATGCACCACCGGCCAATGTCACTGTTTTCGCATCGCGGTCCACGCCAACAGCCCAATCATGCACGACGTTCACACCGCCGGCGGCCATTGTGCCGTAAGAATGTCCAAGATCATCAATGGTTTTGATCCCACCGAGATAAAGGTTCGAAAAGAAGCAGGTGTAATACATGCGAGAAGGTTCGATCAAGGTGACGTCAACCGCGCCTTTGCTGTCTTTGGCGATGTAGCGCGCCGCGGTCGCACCGCCGGCCCCGCCGCCAACAACCACAACCCGCGGCTTTCCATGGCCGCCGGCGAAGGCCATGGGCGCTGCCAAAGCGGTTGCCGCTGCTGCACCACTGCCCATAAATACACGTCTATTCAGTTTCATGTGTTCTCCTCCCAGAGTTTTGCCTGTTATTCCAGGTCACTAAAATACGCCGCAAGTGCTGCGATCTCTTCATCAGACAGACGCCCTGCCATCATTTGCATGACAGGGTGTGATCTAATTTTTTGTTTGTAGGCATGCATGGCGATCACAAAATCTTCTGTTGGCCAAGCGGTGATTCCAGGGATGCCATCATTGGACCCGCTGCTTTGATGACAGGTCAAACATTCGCTGGAGAGATATTCACCATATTCTGCGTCTCCCACCATGGCCAGTACCGAGGGATCAAGCTTTATGTCGATCCCCTGCCCTGTCTCTTGCATGTTTGACGCGCCGGTCGGACCCTTAGAAAACGACCGCAGATAAGCTATCAGATTTGCCCGATCTTCTGGATCCTTAAGGCCTCGGAAACTCATCCGAGTCTTGGCCACCAAAGATTTTGGACTCTCAAGAAAGCTGTCCAAAGTATCTTCAGACCAAACCAGCCCATCTTGCCCGGCTTGGATCATACTTTTCGAGTATTTGGCCCCTTCCAGCCCGCCGGCAGTGCGTCCCAAAATATCATTCAGTTGCGGGCCCACACGGTTTTTCGCCTGGTCGCCAACTTGATGGCACGATTGGCATTTCTTAAAAACAGCAGCGCCCAGAGCCGGATCTCCCATGCCGCTGGCCTGAGCCATTCCGGTTAAAAAGAAAGCCGCAAGCACAAAAAATGTTCCACGATTGAGGTGCAGGAACCCATCCTCCCTTATTGACACCCGCACAGAAAACAAGAAACAAGCCAATAATGCAATCATAAATGCGCATGTATGAATGTAATATTATAAGAACTCTGCCCTTTGATCTATGACCCAAACCCTTCCTTTGAAAATTCGGTAAAATTTACAGGGCTTGTCAATCGCCGCATTTTGCATCTTCCTAAGCTGGCGTAAACTCACACAGGCTGCAATCCAAAGGGCCAGATTGGACAGAGATGACCGATAACATTCGCGGCATCGCGCTGAAAGTAACAGCGGTTTCGATATTCACCTTTATGATGGCGCTGATCAAAGCCACGTCGCAAGAGGTGCCGACCGGGCAACAAGTGTTCTTTCGGGCATTCTTCACGCTTTTGGTGGTGATTGGCTGGCTCTCGATACGCGGGGATTTTCCAAAGGCGCTGCGCACGTCCAATATTTTGGACCACACATGGCGCGGCCTGGCCGGCGCGGCCTCTATGTCCTTGCGATTTTTCGCTCTTGGGGTGCTGAGCTTTCCAGAGGTGGCCGCCCTGGGCTTTACCACGCCTTTGATTCTGACAGTTTTAGCCGCGTTGATCTTGGGAGAGACCGTGCGGGCCTTCCGCCTCACGACGGTGGCTCTTGGCTTCATTGGTGTGCTTATCGTCCTTTGGCCGACCTTAAACATGGACGGCGCGCGCAGCACATTAGAAATTATAGGTGCCACTGCAATCTTAGGATCGGCCGCTTTAGCGGCCTTGGCGCAAATTTTCGTGCGGCGGATGGTGGCAACAGAGGGGACAGCGCAGATTGTCTTTTATTTCTCTCTGCTCATCACCGTGTTGTCCTTGTTCACCCTGCCGTTTGGCTGGGTCAAACCCTCCTTTGAAGCAACCGCCATGCTGATCACCGCGGGCGTGATCGGCGGGATTGGACAGATTTGCCTCACCGCTGCCTATCGCAATGCACCCGCCTCAGTGGTGGCGCCTTTTGATTACACGTCGATGCTGCTGGCCTTGGCATTGGCCTATTTCTGGTTTGGAGAAATCCCAACCGCTTGGACCATAACCGGCGCCTTGGTCATCATCGCCTCCGGCGTGGTAATCCTCTGGCGCGAGCAGCGCTTGGGCCGCAACCGCAACCGCGGACAGGCCCCGCTATAGGCCAATCTAAAGCATAATTCCCAATCAAAAAAAATGTTTCGCATACCACGGCATACCATCGACCTTTGCATTCTTATTCGCTATGAGAGGGCAAATCTAGCCGCAAGGAATGCACAATGACTGATATTATTTATACAAAAGTTGACGAAGCGCCGGAGCTTGCCTCCGCATCCTTCCTCCCGATTCTCCAAAAGTTTTCTGCTGCAGCGGGCGTGACCATCGGCACCAAAGACATCAGCTTGGCTGGGCGCATCCTGGCGGCCTTTCCAGATTACCTCAGCGAAGAGCAACGCCAACCCGATGATCTGGCCGAGCTGGGCCGCTTGGTGAAAACGGCCGATGCCAATGTCATCAAACTCCCAAATATCTCCGCATCCGTGCCGCAACTGGTTGCAGCCGTGAAGGAATTACAAGCCAAAGGCTATGCGTTGCCTGACTATCCTGAAGCGCCCCAAACGGACGCCGAAAAAGCCGTCCGCTCAAAATATGATGCGCTCAAAGGCTCCGCAGTGAACCCGGTTCTGCGCGAAGGCAATTCTGATCGCCGTGCGGCCAAGGCCGTTAAGAATTTCGCACAAAACAATCCGCACCGCATGGGCGATTGGTCCGCCGACAGCAAGACACGCGTGTCCTCCATGAACGGCAACGATTTCTTTTCCAATGAAAAATCTGCCACCCTACCGGAAGATACCACCGCAAAAATCGTTTTGGAAACTGCCGATGGCGAAATCATCCTGAAGGATGATATCCGCTACACCGCCGGAACCGTGGTTGACGCCACCTTCATGAGTGCCGCGGCTCTCAAAGAATTTTTAGCGGCAGAAATTGAGAGCACAAAATCTGACGGCACTTTGTTCTCATTGCATCTGAAATCAACGATGATGAAGGTCTCCGATCCAATCATTTTCGGCCATGCGGTCAAAACCTTCCTCGCCCCGGTTTTCCAAGCCCATGGCAGCGCGCTTGCTGAGCTCGGCGTGAACCCCAATTTCGGTTTGGGTGACTTGCTCGAGCGCGTCAAAGACAACGCGGACATTCTCGCCGATATCAACAGCTGCATCGCCGCACGCCCGCCTATGTATATGGTCGACAGCGACAAGGGCATCAGCAATCTGCATGTGTCCTCCGATGTCATCATCGACGCCTCCATGCCCGCGCTGATCCGCGCAGGCGGCAAAGGCTGGGGTCCAGACGGGCAGGAATCAGACACCAATTGCGTCATTCCTGATAATTCCTATGCCCCAGTCTACGACGAGACCATCAAATTCTTTAAACAGAACGGCAAGTTGAACCCAGCTACCGCTGGCACGGTGCAAAACGTTGGCCTCATGGCTCAAAAAGCCGAAGAATACGGCTCACACCCGACAACCTTTGAAGTGCCAGAGGCCGGCACGGTCAAAATGATCCTGGCCGATGGAACCGTATTGCACGAACATACCGTCGAAGCTGGTGACATTTGGCGCTCGGCCTCAACCAAGAAAGCACCGATTGAAGATTGGGTAAACCTCGCGATTTCCCGGCAAAAAGCCGAGAATTGTAACGCGATTTTCTGGCTTGACGCCGACCGCGCCCATGATGCGGAATTGATTGCCTATGTCAAACCACTCTTGGACGCCAAGGGCGTGGCAGATAAGTTCGACATCATGACGCCACGCGACGCCACCAGGGCATCGCTTGAAATCATCACGAAGGGCAAAAACTCCATTGCCATCACCGGCAATGTTTTGCGCGATTACCTCACCGATCTGTTCCCAATCTTGGAATTGGCCACATCCGCAAAAATGCTATCGGTTGTAAAACTGATGAACGGTGGCGGTTTGTTTGAAACTGGCGCGGGCGGCTCTGCGCCCAAACACGTTCAACAGCTCAACGAGGAGAACCACCTACGTTGGGACAGCCTGGGCGAATTCTGCGCCTTAGGCGAAAGCTTGACCTTCCTGGCTGAAGCAAAAAACAACAGCAAAGCCCGTGTTTTGGGACAAGCCGTTGATGCGGCCACCCAGTCCATTTTGGACGAAAGCCGCTCGCCCTCCCGCAAGGTTGGTGAGCCTGACAACCGCAACAGCCATTATTGGTTCGCGCGCTACTGGGCTAATGCGCTTGCGACGCAAAACAGTGATGCAGAGCTCGCAGCCCATTTCGCGCCGATTGCAAAAGCTTTGACGGAGGGAGAGGAGGCCATTTTGGCGGAACTTGCAGCGGTTCAAGGTACGGCGGCGGATCTTGGCGGATATTATCGGACAGATGCCGATAAAACCGTTGCGGTGATGCGCCCTTCTGCCACGTTAAACGCCATCATCGACTAAACACGCAAAGACGACCGAGCGGGGCATGCATCCCGCTCGGCACAGCTTCAATTTTTCTCATCGCCTCCGGCGACCACAGCGGTCGGCTTTCGCATCATGCGGCACTTCTGCGAACAATATTGCACCTCATCCCATGTCTTCGCCCATTTTTTGCGCCATACATAGGGCCGCGCACAGGTTCGGCAGATCTTCGAGGGCAGATCAGATTTCTTTTGCATTTTCATTTGTAATGCGCCCGCCGGCTCCCAAAATCATGCACCCTTTTGCGCCAGGCCCGGTAGCTGCCAGCTTTCAAAGTCTTGCGCATCAACAGCTTCACCTCTGCCTCGCGCAGCCCATGTAGGTTTCGGATATCAGAAAAAGACACATGGTCAGACAGGGCCATTTCAATAACCTCGCTGATGTCTTTTTCACTCAAAATCTTCGATGGGGCGCCCACAGTGTTTTTGTCCTCGTGCTTCACTTGAACGGTTTTAACTAAGATGCATCCGTTGAAAGAAAAGCCCAAGCGCAAAAGACTTTGAGATTTCAACATTGAGCGAAGCCTATGAAACCACAAGGATTTTAAAGTATTCCATTGTATTCCTTTACTTTTTACGACTCATCTCTAGTTTAACGGTCAACGGAAGCAGAAAAAAGGGACCGCAATGACAGTTCAGAACGCGCACCGCCTCGACCATACCGAAATCGACCGCATCGCTGCGGTGATGAATGACCGCTTGAAACACCTGACCTTTAAGAGCCGGAATTTAGACAAAGCCTCAGCGATGAAACGTATCAATTCTGAGGTCTGCGAGATCAGTGTGCTTCTTGGCAAGCTTGACGCCCAGAAACAGGTCGGCGTGTAACCTCGCCCGATTTAGACACGCCCCCCGTGAGAGGACAGTACATGACAAAACCAAATGAAACCTTCACCCTGTCGGTCCGCGACTTGGAGATCATCGAAGACGCGCTTGGCGCAAAAGTGTCGCGCCGATCCCAGCGCATGATCGAAGCCGCAACGTCGCCGGACGCGTCTTTTCCTGACGAGATTAAGTCTGAGATCACCGAGTTGCGCGATTTGCTTGGACGTTTGTGGAACCAAAAAACCTTCTATCGCCCAACCGACCGTTTCGTTGGCGGCGGCTGAACGCGGCGACGCTTCGGCAGCACGGCCGACAGGCCCTAGGGCCAGTGATCGATCAACTCAGCGTCGCAAGATCGGACAAGATTGGGCACGTGGGGCGGTCATCGCCGGCGCAGGCTTCGATCAGATGCGATAGGGTGTTGCGCATGGCCTGCAATTCTTTGACCTTGGCATCGATGCGCGTCAAATGTTCCTGGGCAATTTGCTTCACATCGGCACTGGCGCGCGTGTCATTTTCATATAATTGCAGCAAGGCCCGGCAATCTTCGATAGAAAACCCCAAAGACCGCGCCCGGCCCAGAAATGCCAATTTATGCACATCGCTCTCGCGAAAGCTGCGATATCCATTGGCGCTGCGCTTGGGCTGAATAAAGCCAATTTCTTCATAGTAGCGAATGGTTTTGATCGGCAAGTCCGCCATTTTTGCCACTTCACCAATATTCATATCGCGACCCTCCGTCTTAGCAATCCCTCACCTGGCTGCGCGAACATAGCGCAAGCGCAGCGCATTGGCCAAAACAAAGATGGACGACAGCGCCATAGCCGCTGCTGCAAGGATGGGCGAAAGGAGCATGCCAAAGGCCGGATATAGCGCACCGGCTGCCACTGGGATCAACGCCACATTATAGCCAAAAGCCCAGAATAGATTTTGCTTAATATTGCGCAGGGTCAGCCGCGACATCTCAATCGCGTTGACCACACCCAAAAGATCACCCGACATTAAGACGATATCAGCACTCTCAACCGCCACATCTGTGCCTGTTCCCAACGCAATGCCAATGTCTGCCGCCGCCAGCGCCGGAGCATCATTGATGCCATCCCCCACGAACGCCAATTGGCGGGCCTTGGTTTTCAGCTCCGCCAAAACGCGGCTTTTGTCAGCAGGAAGCAATTCTGCATGAACCTGATCGATGCCCAAATCTGCAGCGATCTGCAACGCGGCGTCCCGGCGGTCACCGGTCAACATAACCACCGTGATCCCGGCCGCTTTGAGCTGCGCAATCGCCCCTTGCGTCGACGGCTTCAGAGCGTCGGACACACCCGCAAGCGCAATCACCTGCCCCGCGCGCGCCGCGAAAATCACTGATTTGCCCTGGCTGGCCAAAGCCTCCGCCGAGCCATGATATCCCTTCACATCAATCCCGCGCTCCCGCATGAAGCGCTCTGTGCCAAGGATCACCTCCTCACCGGCAACATGGGCCGATAGGCCGAGACCCGCATAGGTTTGCCCGTCCTGGATTGGGAGCAAATCAAGGCCCTCTTCAGCTGCGGCCATCACGATTGCCCGCGCGATGGGATGATCTGATCCCTGTTCCACACTGGCCATCACCTGCAAGGCCGCACGGCGCCCAAGGCCATCTGCCACATCGAGATCTGTCAACACAGGTTGGCCGCGGGTTAATGTGCCGGTTTTGTCAAAAGCGATCACGTCCACATCTGCCAAAAGCTGCAAAGCATCCCCTTTGCGAAACAAGACCCCCATTTCAGCCGCGCGGCCTGTGCCCACCATGATTGACGTCGGTGTTGCCAACCCCATGGCACAGGGGCAGGCGATGATCAGAACGCAAACCCCCGCCACAAGCGCATAGGGAAGCGCCGGTGCCGGTCCCCAGATCATCCAAACCGTGACGGTCACAAATGCCAAAATCAAAACCATCGGCACGAACCACAGGGTCAGACGATCGACCAAAGCCTTGATGGGCAATTTCGCGCCCTGTGCTTGCTCCACCAGCTGGATTATCTGCGAGAGCGTTGTGTCGTGACCCACGCGGCGCGCCTCATAGATCACATGTCCCATGCCGTTGACTGTGCCAGCGGTGAGTGCGGCCCCCGTGGACTTCTCCACCGGTCGCGGCTCGCCGGTAATCATGCTTTCATCTATATAGCTTGAGCCCTCATGCACCACACCATCCACCGCCACACGCTCACCGGGGCGCAGGCTCAAGACATCCCCAACAACAATCTCTTCAATGGGGCACTCCACAAATTCTCCCGCCCTGCGCACCTGCGCGGTTTTCACGCGCAGACCCAAAAGACTTTGAATGGCCTTTCCCGTGCGCCCTTTGGCGCGATTTTCGAGATCACGGCCAAAAAGGATCAAGACCACAATCAGGCTCGCAGGTTCATAATATACGCCCGAAACCCCTTCGGGCAAAACTTGCGGCAGAAAGGTGGCGATGAGTGAAAAAGCATAGGCCGCACCCGTGCCCAGTGCCACGAGGGAATTCATATCAGGCGCCCCGCGCCAAAGCGCTGGAAATCCGCGGCGATAAAAATCCAACCCAGGCCCAAAGAGCACAGCGGTTGCAAAGATGCATTGAATGATCCAATTGGCCTTTTGGCCGATCACATCGGCAATCAACCTCTCAAAGCCCGGAAGGATATGACCACCCATACCGAGTATAATCACCGGTGCGGCCAGAAACACAGCCAGCCGGCTGCGCCGGCCATAGGCTTCGGCGAGCTGTTGTTTGCGCGCCTGCACTTGCCCATGGCTGTCCTCGGAATGCTCTTGCGCTGCATAGCCCGCCGCAGTGGAGGCCGCGATAAAATCGGCGCGACTGGCCAGACCTGGCGTATAGGTCACCTGTACCGTCTCGGTGGCAAGGTTCACATCTACCGCCAAAACGCCGGGCAATTGCCACAAGGCTTTATCCACCCGCCCGGCGCAGGACGCGCAGCTCATGTTACTCACAGACATCACTAATGTATCAGGCGCGCGCATAAATCTCTCCTAGCTTCGCCCCTCCTAAAGCCTCCACCCGCTGGAGGGTCAAGCGAAACCTACACGCCGTTTAGCAAAAACAGATATGCGCTATTGCGCGGTCCATCCTCCGTCAATGGGAATGCTTGTACCTGTAACATTATGGGCAATCGGAGCGCAGAGCCAAACCGCCAAGGCACCAATCTCCGAAGGATCTGCGGTGCGCGCGGACGGTTGCTTTTCGGCCACCAATTCCGCCTTTCCTGCGGCCCGGTCACCACCATATTTCTCAGCCCGCGCCATGATCTGCGGTTCAATCAAGGGGGTATCGGTCCAGCCGGGGCAAATACAATTCACCGTCACCCCGCCAGTCTCAGCACTGCCCACAGCCGCATATTCCAATGCGGCCACTTTCGACAGGCCAACCAAGCCAAATTTCGCAGCCACATAGGGCGCTTTTTCTTTGGAGGCCACCAAACCATGTACGGATGCAATATTTATCACCCTGCCATAACCACGCCGCGCCATATTCGGCAAAGCCTGCCGCATCGTATGCAGGGCACCTGAGAGGTTGACCGCAATAATCGCGTCCCAGGTCTCGCGGGTCAAATCTTCTAAGCTAACAGTGCGTTGAATACCTGCGTTATTGACCAATATATCCAAGGGGCCCCAATCCTCAACATCGGAGACCAAGGTTTCGATGGCATCGGGATCGCGCATATCCCCCTCAAAGAAGCGCACGTCACCTGCGCCAGCCGCGCGGATGATCCGGCTGGCCTCGGCAATCTGATCGGCATCCGCAAGCCCATGAAGCGCAATCCGCGCGCCTTGCTGGGCCAAAGCCGTCGCTATGGCCAGCCCAATGCCCTGAACAGAGCCTGTGACCAGCGCAACCCGTCCTGTAAGATCGTTATTCATCACCTTCTCCATTTTCCAATATAGTCCGAAGTTTTGTTTTCAAGATTTTTCCGTAATTGTTCTTGGGCAGCTCTGCCACAAACCGGTAGTCCTTGGGCCGCTTGAACCTTGCGATCTGCGCAATGCAATGCGCATCAAGCTCTGCGCGGGTCACCGCTTGCCCAGCCACCGGCACAACGAAGGCCACCACCACCTCGCCCCAATCGGCCTCCGGGCGTCCAACCACGGCCACCTCTGCCACATGTTCATGCTCCAGCAAGACCTCTTCGACCTCACGCGGATAAATATTCGAGCCACCAGAGATGATCATATCTTTCGAGCGATCATGCAGGGTGACAAATCCATCCGCATCCATCGCCCCCATGTCGCCGGTCCAAAGCCAACCCTCCCGGATCGTCTTGGCGGTGGCCTGCGGGTTTTGCCAATACCCGCGCATTACGATGCTGCCAGACACCAAAATTTCGCCAATTTCCCCAAAGGGCAGCGTTGCGCCCGCCGCATCAGCGATACGCACCAAAACCGGGCTCTGTGCCACGCCCACCGACCCCAAGCGCGCCTTCCAATTGTCATGGCTCCGGTCACTGACAAATTCACGGCGCAGGGCGGTGATGCCCATGGGACACTCCCCTTGGCCATAGACTTGCACAAATTTATCGCCCAAGACTTCGACCGCCTCCATAATATCGGCCATATACATAGGACCGCCGGCGTAGGTGATGGTCTTGATCCCCTCGCCTAGGCTGCCAGAGGCACGGGCCTGCGCCACCAAACGCTTGACCATAGTGGGGGCCGCAAACATCGAGATGTGACCAATGCGCGGGGCCAATTGCAAAATTTCCTCGGCGTCAAAGCCTTGGCTTTCAGGCACCACATGCCGCGCGCCTTTGATCACATGCATGAAATTATAAATCCCAGCCCCATGCGACATCGGCGCGGCGTATAGGATGGCATCCTGTGCGTGCACCTCATCGACGTCACTGAAGTAAGCAAGAGACATCGCGGTGATATTGCCAGCGGTGATCATCACCCCCTTGGGCCGTCCCGTTGTGCCCGACGTATAAAACAGCCAAAGCAGCTCATCAGCGCCAATCACCTCTGGCGCAGGCTGCGGGGTTTGCTGGCGCAGCTGGGCAAATCTGCGGCCCTGCACATCAA
>Ga0213869_10000062_pt1 | contig 83873 bp, 80 predicted proteins | sample PICome_10_FD_160083 | JGI IMG/M metagenome (GOLD analysis project Ga0213869, IMG submission 160083) | Coastal seawater microbial communities near Pivers Island, North Carolina, United States - PICO132 | ecosystem: Environmental > Aquatic > Marine > Coastal | place: USA: North Carolina... | reverse complement strand
TCACATTCACTGGCACAAACAACGACGACGCTGGCGGTAGCGCTACTGGCATCTCTGCATCTTACGCAATGGGTGATTTGACTGTGAGCGCTGCTATGTCCGACGAGTCAAACGACGCTGAAGACGATTCATCAGTTGGTTTCTCATACGCAATGGACGCTTTGACTGTTGGTTACACAACAATCAAGCCAGGTTCTGCCGGTGCTTTCGGTGACGAGTGGGACGCTTCTGTTAAATACACAGCGGGCGCATTGGTTGCATCTTTCGCTCTTGACGAAACAGACGCGACTACAATCATTGCTGATTTCGCACTCGGTGGCGGCGCATCTGCTTTCGCAGCAATGCACGACAAAGCTGGTACAGCCGACGACCTGACAACTGTTGGTCTGAACTTCGCATTCTAAGCGAAACCAACTTCGGTTAAAGAGAGAGCGGCGCTTCGGCGTCGCTCTTTTTTGTTGCGCCTGTCGCATTGCAGCGCGTTTGATGTGACATTGCGCAATTCTTCATTGCGCGGCAGAAGGGCCGGCGCTATCGACGGGGCAGCAGCGGTCACGGAACACAAAATGATAAGCTCACCGGCACCTTCGCAAGGATCCACCTAATATGGATCACGCCCAAGCCCAGTCTCAAAATGTGTTTGACCTATTGGTTGTGGGCGCGGGCCCAGCCGGGCTGATGGCGGCAGAGCAAGCCGCGCGGGCTGGGATGCGTGTGGCAATAGCTGAGGCGATGCCCTCCCCTGCACGAAAATTTCTCATGGCTGGAAAATCTGGTCTCAACCTAACCAAGGCAGAAGAGCCCAACACGTTCTTGCAGCATTTTGACACCATCGCCCCCTTGAAGCCCATTCTAGCGCAATTTGGGCCGGCTGAGGTCATCGGCTTTGCGCAAGGCCTTGGGCAGGAGGTCTTCACAGGCAGCACAGGCCGGGTTTTTCCGACGCGCATGAAAGCGTCTCCCCTTCTGCGGGCGTGGCTGGCGCGGCTCGATGCGCTGGGTGTTGTATTGCTGCGCCGCCACCGATGGATCGGTCCATTGACCACAGATGCGCCGCATCTGCTGGCCACGCCAAAGGGCCAGGTCGCCGTGACGGCCGGGGCGTTGATCCTCGCGCTCGGTGGCGCGAGTTGGGCGCGTTTAGGGTCTGATGGCGCTTGGCAAACGCCAGTCGCGGCGGCGGGCGTGCCGATTGTCCCTATTCAAGCGTCAAATGTGGGACTGCAGCGCGCTTGGTCGGATCATATGCGCCCGTTTTTTGGCCAACCCGTAAAGAATATCGAGCTTACCGTCGCAGATCAGCGAAGCCGTGGTGAATTTGTGATCACACAATCCGGTGTGGAAGGCGGGGCAATCTATGCGCTGGGGCGGATGCTGCGGCAGACCCCTTTGGCCCGGATTGATTTGGCGCCACAGCTTTCGATCCACGCCTTGAGGGACATGATTTCAAATCGCAAGCCCAAGGACAGTCTGAGCAATTTCTTGCGAAAATCCGTCAAACTGGATGCCACAAAACGAGCCCTGCTGTTTGAGCTGACCCGCCCTATGCCCCGCGATACCGATGGGCTTATTGCTGCAATCAAAGCTGCGCCGCTGCAGGTCTCGGGACCGCGCCCTATAGATGAGGCCATCTCAACAGCTGGTGGGCTGTCATGGGACGCATTGACACCCGAGTTGATGCTTCGGGATTTCCCGGGCGTATTTTGCGCCGGTGAGATGCTGGATTGGGACGCACCGACGGGCGGTTATTTGATCACCGCCTGCCTCGCGACCGGCCGTTGGGCTGGCCGCGCGGCCGCTGATTATCTTTCCGCTAAAGCCCTTACATAGGCCGGACGCGCTCGGCAGCGTTTGGCATAGTCCTTTAAAACAGGGCTGGCGTCTGGGAATTTCGCCGTATAGGCCCAATTGAGGCAATGCACTGCCAAAATGTCGGCGATTGTAAACTGCTCGCCCATGAGGAACGCGCCCTGAAGCCGGGCTTCAAGCCGCTTTAAACTGCGTTCAAACTCCCATTTCAACACGGGCTTCACTTCGGCGGCACGGTGCTCAGGCGGATTAACAAAAGAGTTTTTCGCCGAAACCCAGAGTAGGCTGTCGAATTCTTCGAGCAGGAAATGAATATGCCCATCCATGCGCAACCGTTCGACAGATCCGGCTGGAAAGGTTAGGGCATTGTGACGGTCAGATAAAAAACTCATGATCGCAACGCTATCAGGTAGAACCTCTCCATCGACCACCAAGGCCGGCACTTTACCACTGGGGTTGTGCGCCTTGGCCTCTGCTGAGCCAGGGTCGCCTTTGACCTGATCATAGGGCAAGCCCAATTCCTCAAGCGTCCAAATCACTCGCAAAGTTCGATTTTTGGTCGAACCCAATACCGTATACATTTATCTTTTCCCCATCATTGAAATTCGGATGAAACATCTCTCAACCTGTGCCATTTGCGGCGCGGTTTGCCCCGCAGATCGTAGCTGCAAATCAGTGTCTAGCAAAAGCGAAATCACCTGTTCCAGCCGGTCTCGACGCCAAGCGCCGACCTGCCGTTGGATCCGATCTCGACGTGGCCCGTAAACCGGCGGCCGAAGCTTTGCCACACCTTGCTGCGCGCCTGCTGGATCAGAGGCTGCGGCGTGGAGAAGGCGAAAATGGCGCAAAGCGGCAATGCAAAGCCCGGTGGCGGTTCCGCCCTGAGCGATCACGCGGTGCAACACTGGGGCAATCTCATTTGTTTTCAAATCGGCCACCAACCCAATGACATCATCAAGCGCCGCTTCGGTGGATTGCGGCGCGCAGATCTCAACATCTCTTAGGGTGACTGGTCCGGCTTGGGACATGCAATATAGGGACAATTTTTCCAAGAATTGACTGAAATCACCGGGATCTATGGCCTTGGAAAGATCTGTAATGGCCGCGCTGGCCTCAGCGTCGACCGCGCCCATGCCGACTTTTGCCAAAGCGGCCTCCACTTCGGCGCGGGTGGGCGGTTCATCAAAAATGGCGATAGACCAGGCATTGGGATGGGCTTCAAAAGCTTTGCGGATTTTTGATGTCGGCTTTAGAGCGCCGCCAATGACAACCATCTGCGCATCACCGGCCTGCCAATCGGCCAATCCCGCCAGGATTGCATCGGCGCAATTGTCATTGGCGTCTTCCACGAGAACCACGCGCGGGCCGGGGAAAAACCCGACTGCTTTGATGGCATCATTCAGCGCGGCCCCGTCGCGTCGTAACTCACCGCCCTGCAGGCGCGTGAGGCGCATTTCCTCTTCGCCCTGCGGGCCGATCAGCCCCTTGATCAATTGCTGTCGCCTCAGCGCCACGCGCATCGCATTGGCGCCATAGATCAACAACCCTGTTTTGTTGGGATTGGGCTTCGCAAAAACCGCCGCTGCGTCGCGGGCGGAGAGCTTCATGGGAGGTCCAGTGTCAGCAGCGCCGTGGAGACTTGGTCTGCCAGAATGACCATTAAGCGGTCATGGGCGTCTCGCTGAGCCCGCTGGGTGGCGACGGTGGTGCCTGTGGCGGAGTAGCCGGTAAATGATTTTGCACTCTGGTGGGTCAGGATGGCGCCATTGTTGTCCCGCAAGGAATACTCCAGCTCGCCGACAAGGCTATAGCGGCTGATCTCTTGGGCGGCGGAGACAACGATATTGTCCTCTGTGACGTTCAATTCATAATGCAACGCAAAACGCGCGCTTTTTGCGACTCCAAGCTGCGCTTCTAAGTTCCGCACCAGCTCATATTCCGCCCGATTGACCGGGGCTTGGATCAGGACCTGATTGTAAAGCTGCTGCGAGCTGGGCTCCATGACAGGAGTAAGCCCACAGCCCGCCAGAGCAAGAGCTGCACTTAGAAATCCGCGTCGGCTAGATAACCACATTGACGATACGTCCGGGTACAATGACAAGTTTCTTAGGTGTAGCACCATCAAGCGCTTTCATCACAGCGTTATTCTGCAACACCAAGGCTTCCAGCTCTTCTTTGCTCATATCTTTGGCCACAGTGATCTCATCACGGCGCTTGCCGTTGATTTGGATGGGCAAAGTGACCTCATCTTCGATCAAGAGCTCCGGATCTGCTTTCGGCCAAGGCGCATTGGCAATAAGCCCCTGCCCGCCTTGATGCGCCCAAATGTCCTCTGCCAAATGCGGCGTCATCGGTGCCATCAATTGCGCCAAGGTCCTGATTGCCTCATGCTGCGCGGCATATCCGGCCTTGGATTTGGCTAATGTTGCGGTGAAACCATAGAGCTTGGCAATTGCTGCATTGAAGCCAAAACTCTCCACCCCCGATGTGACGTCCACAATGGTTTTGTGGAGCGCGCGCAGGAGATCCTTATCCCCTTCGCCAGATTGATTTTTGTCCATATTGGCGATTTTATCGCAAAGTTGCCAGACGCGGTTCAAATGCTTAAACGCCGCTTCCGCACCAGAAGCGGTCCACTCCACATCGCGCTCTGGCGGACTGTCAGACAGAACAAACCACCGCGCCGTATCGGCTCCGTAGCTGCTGATGATGCTGATCGGATCCACCACGTTATTTTTTGATTTCGACATCTTTGCGGACGGCACAATGGTGACCTCAGCGCCGCCATCAAGCAAGAAAGCCTTTCCATCCCGGAGTGCCACCTCTTCGGGGTAGTGATAGACAGGCCGGCCGTCTTTGCCCTCTGATTTATAGATCGCATGGGTGACCATGCCCTGGGTAAAAAGCGCGTCAAAAGGTTCAATCGCAGAAGGGGGCAAATGGCCACAGATCTGCATGGCGCGGGCAAAGAACCGCGAATAGAGCAGGTGCAAAATCGCATGTTCCACGCCGCCAATATATTGATCGACGTTCATCCAATAGCTGGCCTCCGCCATATCCGTAGGTGTGGCGGCATTGGGGGCCGTGAAGCGCGCATAATACCAAGAGGAATCCACGAAAGTATCCATGGTATCGGTCTCGCGGCGGGCGGCCTTGCCGCAGGCGGGGCAGGCGCAGTTGCGCCAAGTGGGGTGCCGATCCAACGGGTTCCCCGGAATGTCAAACGTCACATCATCAGGCAGGCGGACTGGCAGGTTTTCCTTCTTCTCCGGCACGACGCCGCAGCTGTCACAATGCACCACCGGAATCGGACACCCCCAATAGCGTTGTCGGCTCAATCCCCAATCGCGCAAACGATATTGCGTTTTTCCGATGCCAAGCCCCTGCGCTTCGGCCCAGTCGATGGTGGCGTCAATTGCCTCTTGCCCCGTGGCCTCTTGCAGGCCGGCCGGTTGGTTGACCCAGCGCACCGTCTCCGTTTTGGCCGGCACGAAAGCCACATCTGTCACGGGTGTATCATCGTTGAGCGCAAAGAAGGTATCAATCACGGGCAGATCATATTTCCGCGCAAAATCAAGGTCGCGCTGGTCATGGGCGGGGCAGGCGAAGATTGCGCCGGTGCCGTAATCCATCATCACAAAATTGGCGACCCAAACAGGCAATGGCGCGCCGCCGAGCGGATTTTGCACGGTGATGCCGGTATCAAAGCCCTTCTTTTCAGCCTTTTCCATAGCGGCTTCTGTTGTATCCATTTTCTTACATTCGGCACAGAATTCCGCCAAGGCAGGGTTTTGAGCTGCCAGGCTTTGGGTCAGCGGGTGGTTCGCGGCCAGTCCAATGAATGAGGCGCCCACCAATGTATCGGGGCGGGTGGTGTAAACGGTGATGCCCTCATGACCATCTTGGGGTGTCGTCAGCGGGAAGGTCATTTCCAACCCCCGCGATTGGCCGATCCAATTTTCCTGCATCAACCGAACTTTGGCAGGCCAGTTTTCCAGCCCGTCCAAGGCGCTGAGCAATTCGCCCGACATCGATGAGATATTGAAGAACCATTGTGTTAACTCGCGGCGTTCCACCTCGGCATTGGAACGCCAGCCTTTGCCGTCAATCACCTGCTCATTGGCCAGAACCGTCATATCGACTGGATCCCAATTGACCATCGCATTCTTGCGATAGACCAAACCATTGGCAAGCATATCGAGAAACAACGCCTGTTGTTGTCCGTAATATTCTGGGTCACAGGTGGCGAACTCGCGCGACCAATCGATGGACAGGCCCAAGGGCTTCATCTGTCTGCGCATGGTTGCGATGTTGTCATAGGTCCATTCTTTTGGATGTCCGCCGATCGCCATCGCGGCATTTTCGGCCGGCATGCCAAAGGCGTCCCAGCCCATCGGGTGTAGAACATTATGCCCGGTAGACAGCTTATAACGCGCGATCACATCGCCCATGGTGTAATTGCGGACATGGCCCATGTGAATGCGGCCCGATGGATAGGGGAACATTTCCAGGACATAATATTTCGGACGATCGGCAGTGGCCACGGCCTTGAAGGTCTCGCCTTTGGCCCATGCCTCTTGCCATTTGGCTTCGATTTCGGCGGGGGAATAGCTGCTCATGAGATCTGCCTCGTCTATATATTCATGGGCCAAACCCAGATTAGGCGCCCGCCGCCAGTCATAGGCTGCTTTGGCTCAGGTTTCCAGAGCTCCAAGGGATCCATGCCGAAAAATCATCATCCAAAAATGAAAAAGGCGACCCTTTCGGGCCGCCTTCGGAAGGTTCGATTTCAATCGACTTAGAATGCGAAAGAAAGCTGGAAGGTCATGCCTTCTTTGTAGTCTTTTGCACCAACTTCGTCGTCAGTATCAGTGTTGTTGCTGTCATTTGCGTAGGATGCCAAGAGCGATGCACCGCCGCCGAGATCATAGCTCACACCAGCATATGTGTCTTTGCCACCGTCATCAGCACCGACGAAGAGGTTCATGCCGTTACCCATGTCGTAGGACACGTCAACATTCCAGTCCTGACTTTCGTCTGTAGCAACTGTCACACCCAATGCGCCTTCGGCATAGGCAACTTTCACATCCCAGTTGTTTTCTGCGCTAGCTGCGCCTTCTTGAACGTAAGATGCTGTTGTGGTGAGTGCGCCCATTGGGTAGCTGACTTCAATGCCGGTTGAACCGCCATTGTCGTTTTTGGCATAACCCAATGCAACAGTTGCGCCACCCAAAGTTGTGCTCACACGAACACCGGTTGTTGCTTGTTGCGTAAATGCTGAGTTGTCATCAAGATCTACAGTTGTAGTGTTTGCATTTTGATGGGCCAGTGCATAGGAGAATGAGCCCGCAGATCCTGTGATGCCGAGTGAAATGTAATCTTTTTCAGTACCGGAGATGTTTGTATCGTCACCCAAAGAGATGCCGATTTTTGCGCCGCCAAAGGTCATGTCAGCGCGAGTCACCATTTCGCCGTCTGCGACACGGAAGTCGTCATTGTCCATGGAGCCAACAGCAGACCATGCGTTTTCAGCGCCGTGTTTCGTGTCACCATAGTGGATGCCGGAATCAGCATTTGTCAAAGAGATCACAGCATCAGAGGCATTGAAACTCGCGCCTTGGTCCGCTTTGGCAACGTCAAACTCAAAAGAAGCGGCGGCTGTGTAGCCGTTGTTCAGCTCTTGTGAAAATGCGATGTTCAGATCAATGTCCTAAAAAGCAGCGCCAACAGATGCGCCAGTTGTGGCATCTGTGTCGTTGTAACCAAAGTTTGCTGTGCCTGAGAAGGTCACTTCTGCAGCGGCAACACCAGCGGTCATCACCAGAGCAGTAGAAGTAAGGAGAATGCTTTCATGCTAAAGTTAGCCATTGGTACTGCTTTTTAGACGAATCAGTTCCAAATAGTGTTGTTTGTCAGTATAAAGGCGCTCGAGGAGGGCCTCAGTATGTCTATTTTTTCAAATATTTTTAAAACAACCGATTTCAATTCGTCTAACAGTCTCCAAGAATTCTCCTGTTTCGCAGATTTCTTCGATCATAAATACTATGCGTTCTCCAAGGCGACCAAGCGTCGGAGCCAATTGGAGCTCTATGTGTTCGACAAACACATTAGGCCAATCTTTGGGCCAAAAACCCTGGCGGAGATTACCAGCCAGGATCTCGACCTATGGATGACGGCGCAATTGGAGGCGGGCTACAAGCCTGCGACGGTGAACAAGCATTCCAGCATGTTGAACAGAATTCTAAACATTGCCGTGCAATGGGGTTATCTCGATACAAACCCATTTAAAGCTGTCGTCATCAAGAAATTGCCAACAGGCGATTATATGCAGCGCTTCTTAACCCATACGGAGATCAAAAGTCTGCTGAGCGCTTGTAAGCGCAGCACGCATCCGTTCTTGCATTTATTTGTCAAATTGCTCTTGCTCACCGGGGCACGAAAGAGCGAACTGCGCCTGGCCAAATGGACCTGCATTGATTTGCAAAAGGGCGAGCTTTTTGTTGCCGTCAGTAAAAGTGGCCGCAGCCGTACAGTGGTTTTGAGCAAAAAAGCCCTGGCGGTTCTGGAGCAGGTGAAATTGCGGTCTGAGGCTCTGGGCCTGCCGATCACCCGGGACAGCTGGGTGTTCGCCAACCCCCGCACGGGCCAACCCTACACCAGCTTGCATATTGCGTTTTTTAAGGCTCGAGACAGCGCGGGCCTGAGCTCCGTTCGGATGCATGACTTGCGCCACACCTATGCCAGCCTTTTGATTAACAATGGCGCAAGTATTTATGAGGTTCAGCAATTGCTGGGGCATTACAATATCTCTATGACCGAACGCTATGCCCGCCTCTTTCCCAATACTTTGCAAGATCGGGTTGATATCGTCGCCGACTCGCTCGATTTTGACCGCATTTAAATGCAGGCCGCTGCGGTCATCTGTGATTATTGGAGGACCGGCGGGTTAATCGGCCCGAATGTTTCACGGTTTTCAAACTGAAAATCCCGCGCATATTTTGCGAAGAAATGCGCGAGAAACGTGTTGAGGCTCGCCCGCACCCGAGGATCATCGCCCATTAACGGCTTTGAGGCCTCTAGCGAAGCGACCATGAGTGTGACCCAGCGGCGCGCACCTTCTTCATTCATCAAACTATGGGCATTGTGGGTGTGATGGAAATTCAACCTGAATTCTGCCCCGTGGTAATAAGGCCCGCCGCCCATGACATCGAGCCACATGCTGGCCTGCGTTGAAATATGGTGATTGAGGTTGCCGACCCGCGCGAAAACCGATGTGAACCACGGCTCGTCGTCAAACACGCGTTGATAAAAATCAGCAACAATCCCGACAATGGGCTCTGGCCCCAAAACGGAAAAGAGCTGCCAAAACTGGATGGGCATCTGCGGATCCTGTGACGCCTGCAGTGAGGTGATCTGTTCCATGCGCCGCGCATGTGGGGGCAAAAGCCTGGCTTCCACAGCTCGCTTTATGTAGGATTTTCGGGTGGTCTGTGTGAGGTAACCATTTTCAGCTTGATAGCGGGGGGCGTTCGTACTGCTCAAAGGGCGTTCCTTATGCGTGGCCGTGGGCATCGGATGTGGATCGTTGCTCTACAGGCGCAACGCGCCCCTGTCAAAACGCATTATGCGGTTTGACCTCGCCGGTGGTTGCAATAAGTTAACACCATGGCTGGCCGTGATCCTGCGGCCACATTTGGGGAATGCTTATGATATTTGAAAACTCTGCTGTAGCCGTTGTATCAGGCGGCGCCTCTGGTTTAGGGGCCGCCACCGCGCGGAAGCTCTCGGACATGGGCGCACGGGTGGTGGTTTTTGATCTGAACACGCAGGCAGGTGAGGCCGTGGCCCAGGAGGTTGGTGGGTTGTTTCAACATGTTGACGTGGCCGATCCTGCCAGCGTCGCCGCAGGGTTTGAGGCCGTAGTCGCATCTGTTGGCACGCCGCGCATCATGATCAACTGTGCGGGTATTGCCCCGGCCATTAAAACCGTGTCACGCGGCGCGGCGCATGATCCTGCGATATTTGCGAAAACGATCCAAGTGAATCTGATTGGCAGTTTCAATTGCGCATCTCAAGCCGCTTGTTTAATGGCAGCCGCAGATCCATGCGGACCCGACGGCGCGCGGGGTGTGATTATCAACACAGCTTCCGTGGCAGCCTATGATGGGCAAATCGGCCAGGTTGCCTATTCAGCATCCAAGGGTGGAATCGTAGGGATGACCCTGCCAATGGCGCGGGATCTGGCCGATAAAGGCATTCGTGTATGCGCCATTGCGCCGGGTATCTTCGCCACCCCCATGATGGACGGTATGCCGCAAGAGGTTCAAGATGCGCTGGGCGCGCAGGTGCCCTTCCCGCGGCGCTTGGGTCAGGGGGCGGAATATGCCAATTTGGTTGGACATATCATCGACAACCAAATGCTGAACGGTGAAGTCATCCGCTTGGACGGCGCCATCCGTATGGCGCCGCGGTAAACCGTCCAAATGCTGGATACTGAGCGCCCAGTCGCGATTCTAGGAGCTGGCTTGATTGGTGTCAGCTGGGCTGCATTGTTTTTGCATCATGGAGTGCATGTGCAGGCTTGGGATCCTGATCCCGAGGCGCGGGATGCGCTGGAAGATCGGGTCAAGGCGCCCATGGCGCAACTGCGGCAATTGGGTGCGGGCGCGGACAGGCCAGGACGTTTGACAGTTCATGGTGAGCTTACAGAGGTGTTTTCAGGCGCGTTTTTCGTGCAAGAGAATGCACCTGAGCGCCTGGATGTTAAACACGATCTTTATCGCCGCTTTGAGCTACACGCCGAGGCCGATGCTCTGATTGCCTCCAGCGCCTCTGGTCTGCCCTGGTCGCGTCTGAGCGCACAGATGGACCGGCCGGAGCGTCTGCTGAACGCCCACCCCTACAACCCGCCTCATCTCGTGCCTTTGGTTGAGCTGTTTTGCCCTGCGGAGGCGAGTTTGGCCCGCGCCGAAGATCTTTACCGCCGCATTGGCCGGGTGCCGGTGCGCATGAAACGCGAGGCGGTGGGTCATTTGGCCAATCGGCTGGCGTCTGCGCTCTGGCGCGAAGCGGTGCATATCGTTGCTGAAGGCATCGCGGATGTGGAGGCGGTGGATCTTGCGTTGGTGAACGGGCCCGGGCTGCGCTGGGCCGTTATGGGCGCGCATATGACCTATCATCTGGGCGGCGGCGCTGGGGGCATGGCGCATTATCTTGAGCATCTCGGTGACAGTCAGGAGGGGCGTTGGAGCACGCTTGGCACCCCGCGATTGACCCCAGAGCTGCGGGCCGCGTTGATCGCAGGCGTTGAGGCCGAGGCCGGGGGCAAATCCATTGCGCAATTGGAGCAAGAACGCGATGCCGCTTTGATAGGCATCTTGGCCACGCGAAAGGCTCTTGATACCTGAGCCGCGCTCAGCCCCGGGTCATTCTCCGCGAAACACGGGCGGGCGTTTTTCATTGAAGGCCGCCACCCCCTCGCGGCGGTCCTCGGTCGGAATGGTGCGATTATAGGCTTCAATCTCCATAGCCAACCCATCTGACACCCCCATTCCGCCCCCGCGCCCAATCGCCAATTTGGCTTGCCGCACTGCAATCGGCGCGTTGGCGGCTATGGTTTCAGCGGTCTGGAGCGCGGCTGGGAGCAACTCTTCAATTGGGTATATGGCATTGGCAAGACCCCAGTCTAGAGCTTGCTCAGCTGTGAAGACCTCACCGGTGAGGATCAATTCCTTGGCCCGGCGCTCCCCAATCGCGCGCGCGAGGGTCTGCGTGCCGCCCGCGCCAGGAATGATGCCGATTTTAACTTCGGTCTGTGCAAAACGCGCGCCGCGGGCCACATAGGCAAAATCGACCGCTGCGGCCAACTCGCATCCGCCGCCGTAGGCTGCACCATTTATGGCGCCAATCACGGGAATCGGGCAGGTGATCACTGCGCGGGCCATGCGCTCATAGATCAAATGCTGTTTAGACCATGCGGCGTTGCTCATCCCATGGCGCTCCTTCAAATCCCCACCCGCACAAAAGGCGCGGGTGCCAGATCCGGTGAGAATGATCGCGCGGGTCTCGCTGGGGTCCATGGACAGAGATTCAAAAATATCCACCAGATCCAACGCCATTTGCGTGTTGAACGCATTGGCAAAATCCGGGCGGTTCAAAGTGACTTGCACGACATGGTTTGCAGGTCTCGAAATCAACAGGGTGTCATAGGAACTCATCATGTCAGGGCCTTTACCTTTGGGCATTCGCAAATTGCACCAGCGCCCCAATGGTGGCGTCAAAATCATAATGCGGCGCCCAGCCCCAATCTGCGCGCGCTGCGCTGTCATCAAAGACATCTGGCCAGCGCAGGATCAGGTCATCAGTTGGGCTGCCTGAGGTGAACGTACAGCTAAAGCCGGGAAAACGGCTCTGGATTGCCTCCACGAGGTCTTGGGCCGTGAACATAAAGCTGTGCAGATTATAGGCATGTTGGGTCAATGCAGCCCGCTCGGCAGAGCAAATCTCAACGATGCTGCGGGTCACATCATTGAGGTAAAGCGTCGACATGCCGGTATCTGGGGCAACTGGCATCACGAAGGTGTCGCCTCTGGCCGCAGCGGCGATGGCATGGCTTGGATAGGCGGTCATGGCACCGGCTGGGGCGGAGGGGGACAGAACCATAGGGAATCTCAGGCAACGAAAATCAAATCCTTGCTTTAATTTGAGGTAAACCCCCATGCGCTCTACCGCGACTTTGGTTGCGCCATAAATATTTTCGGGCCATTGGGGCGTGTTCAAGGCCACGGGGCTGGCCAGGTCAGGACCATAGGTTGCCGCGGTGCTGGCGAAGAAAAAAGGTCCGATGTTCCGGTCCAAACAGTGTCGCATCAAGCGAATGGAGCTTGAGGCGTTCACGTCCCAAGCCAATTCGGGATTGGCTTCAGAGCTGCCCGAAAGCATGGATGCCAGGTGGATCACCACGTCGGGCTTATGGGTCGCGAGCGTGTCCTCCAAGAGGCTCTGGTCTCGCATATCACCTAAGACGACGGCATGGCGTGGATCACAATGGGGGCCTTCGCTGCCGGGCAGGTCAAAGCTGACCACGCGTGTGCCCATGGCCTCCAGATTCTGCGCCACCAAACGGCCAAGATTTCCATTGCCGCCTGTGACCAATGCTGTTTTGAACATGAGACCCCTCCGATGAAGCTGAGCGCATCATGCCGGCAAGGCGCTCAGATTGGCAAGTTTGAAAGCACCATTGGGCGCAGATTGGCAGGGCCAGCGGCGTTTATGCCGTGTTTTGGGTGTCAAAATCGCTTGCGCTGTGACGCTCCGCCAGACGTTCAGCGGCCGGCCCATGGGTGCGGTTGACCATGCGGCCGCGCTGAAAGGCAGGGCGGGCAAAGATCTCATCGGCCCAACGCGTCACGTTTTTGTAGCTGGTCACATCAAGGAACTCTGCCGCATTATAGAGCAGGCCTTTGACCAAGGCACCGTACCATGGCGCGGTCGCGATATCTGCGATGGAATAGCTGTCTCCGGCCAAAAATTGCCGCTCTGCCAAGTTGCGGTCGAGCACATCGAGTTGGCGTTTCGCCTCCATTGAGAAGCGGTTGATGGGATATTCAAACTTTTCTGGTGCATAGGCGTAAAAATGGCCAAAGCCGCCACCCAAATAGGGGGCAGATCCATGGAGCCAAAATAACCAATTCAATGTTTCGGTACGCTGGGCGATATCCTTGGGAAGAAATTCCCCAAATTTTTCGGCCAGATAAATCAAAATTGATCCACTTTCGAAGATACGAAGCCCGGTGTCTTGGTCCAGCATGGCTGGAATTTTGGAATTGGGGTTGAGGCCAACAAAACCGCTGCCAAACTGGGCCCCTTCGCTGATGGGGATCAGCCAGGCGTCATATTCCGCCCCTTCATGCCCAAGCGCGAGCAGCTCCTCAAGCATCGCTGTGACCTTCACACCATTGGGCGTACCTTGAGAATATAACTGCAAAGGGTGCTGGCCAAGCGGAAGCTCTTTGTCGAAGGTTGCTCCGGCAATCGGTCGGTTGATGTTGCTGAATTTGCCGCCATTTTGGGCGTCCCATGTCCAAGTCGCGGGAGGGGTATAGGCCATTTTATTCTCCAATGTCTTCGCACCTCAACATAGGTAGGGCAGTCGGAAACACAATGGCGAAGGGCGTTAATTGGCTGCGAGGGAGAAAGAAAGGCTTTTACGCAAATGGGATTTCAAATGTTCTGTTGCCGCCTCGGCGTCACGCGCGAGTGCGGCTTCAAAAATCAGGTGCTGTTCTTCAAGGGCTTTTGCCCAGCGATAATTGCGCAGCACCAGTTGGTAGCCAATGTGTTTTTCGTAAATATTTTGGAAGACTGCGATCATGTGCCGAGAGTTGCAGGCCCGCACCAAGGCAAAATGAAACTCCCAATCATAGTGCAGTTGGCGTTCTAGAGAAACGTCCTCGCCGGCCATAATTTTCTTGCCAGTCATGGCCAATTTGTGGTGGGCAGAGACCAGATTGCCCTCCCAATTTTCATCACCAAAAGCCAAGGAGGCTTTGAGAGCAGCACATTGCAGTAATACGCGGAGATTGGACAGCTCAATCAGGTCCTCGTTGGACATTGTACGAACCAAAAAACCGCGTTGCTCGGGCGCGTCCACAAAACCATCACTAGCCAGCCGGTTAAGTGTTTCCCTTAAGGTTGAAACACTGGCTGAGTACTGCACTTTTAAGGCGTCTAATTTCAGCTTTTTCCCCGGCGTTAGAGCGCCGGTGATAATGTCGGATTTAATCTTCAAATAAACCGAAGATCCGACCGTTGTCGCGGCACTCGTCATTTGCACTACCCTGCTTCGCTTATAAAATAATCATACACATTTTCAGGGAGTTCCTCAACATAACAGAATATCTGATAAAAATTTAACTACCATATATATGAAGCCTATTATCTCATTTATATAAGATAATATCTGATATAGTGGCTCCAGCTTTGAAATTTTCAGTGGGTCCAAATGTGATCATAAAGTGAAAATTGCGAATCAATAAAATCAGACGATTAAATTTTCATCATACAAAATAACAAAAAAGATTAAGTTTATAGCATATTTTTATTCCACATAATAAACGCCTACTAAGGTGAATTTGACCCATTGTGCGGCCATAATTTGCCCGCCTGAGGTCGAGTCCCGAAAATCGGGAATTTTACATGCAGGAGGAAAATTATCCGCTATTAGTTAGTCTAGAACCTGGGGTAACGAGATCACTGTAGCGGTCATTTAGTTCTGCCACCAAACCCAAGCCGAACACCGCGTGGCTTGCTATTCCAAGCTCTGGAAACCTCTTTCATTTCAACTGAAAGAGGTTTTCGTGCTTCCAATAACCTATGAGGGGCCAATTGGGCCAAAACAAGCGACCGCGGCGCCTGGCCGCTTTAGGTCACCAAGGCTTTACTTTGAAATTCTGGGTTCTGCCAAGTTTTTTCAGTTAATATATTGGCCAAAATATCAACTGCTTGGGTGATATCTTCCAAGCTGGTGAATAAGGGTGTGATGCCAAAGCGCATAATATTAGGCGCTCTAAAATCTCCGATGACCCCTTGCGCAATCAGAGCTTGCATACAGGCATAGCCATGTTCAAACTTGAAAGCCACATGGCTGCCGCGCTGCTCGGGATCGCGGGGGCTGGCGAGGGTTAAGCCGGGGCATTTGGCTTCAACACCGGAAATCAGGGCCTCTGAAAGCTCAATTGACCGGATCCGCAAATCCAACATATCTACCCCATCCCAAATATCCAACGCGGCCCCAAGCAAGGAGAAGGCCGCAATTGAAGGGGTGCCGATCCGCATGCGATCAATTTTTCCTGGCATCGGACGGAAGTTGAGATCAAAAGCAAAAGGTGCCTCATGTGCAAACCAGCCTGAGAGTACGGGCTCCACCTGATCAATCAAGCGGGGAGCGACATAGATAAACGCCGGCCCGCCGGGGCCAGAATTTAGGAATTTATAGGTGCATCCGACTGCAAAATCGGCATTTGTGCCATACATATCAACAGGAATAGCACCGATGGAATGGGCCAAGTCCCAAACCACCGTTGCCCCAACGCTGTGTGCTTTTTTGATAATGGCCTGCATGTCATGTTTGCGGCCGCTGCGGTAATCAACCTCTGTGACCATGACGGTGGCCACCTCTTCGGTGATATGATCCAAAACATCCTCAGGTGCAGGGGTGCGCAGTTCGTAGCCCACATCACGCAAACCCATGAGCCCTTCAACCATGTAAAGATCTGTGGGGAAGTTGCCGCTGTCTGACAGGATCACACGGCGCTTGGGGGCCAAGGCGAGCGCCGCGGCGACCGCTTGGAAGACCCTTATCGAGAGTGTGTCTCCGACCACGGTACTGCCCGCAGGGGCACCGATCAAACGCCCCAACCTATCACCGAGCGTATTGCTCTGCATGAACCAGTTTTTCGTGTTCCAGCCCCGGACCAATTCCGTGCGCCATTCATCCATTAAAAAGCTGTTGATCGCATTGGGAGCCGCTTTTGGCATAGGTCCAAGGGAATTTCCGTTGAGATAGATCACACCGGGTGGAATATCGAACATCTGTCGGGTCTTCGCAAAATCGGTCATTGAGTCTCCCTCTCGGTCTTAAGCTATCGGTAACCTATTATTATCTTTAGTCACCTGGTGCGATCAATAGGGTAGGCCCACATAGTTTTCAGCCATAGCTTGTTGCGCGGCACGATTGCTGCGCAAGAATTCTATTTCTGCCAGCTGCATCTTAAAATCAAAGGCGCTTTGTTCTGGATAGCGATGCATGAGCGATGAGAACCACCAGCTGAAGCGTTCGGCCTTCCAAACCCGGGCCAGGGCCAGCTCGGAGTAGCCATCAATCCCCGCCGCATCGCCTGTCTCGTAAAACTGCCGCAAGCCATTATAAAGATAATGCACATCAGAGGCGGCTGTATTGAGGCCTTTTGCGCCGGTGGGCGGCACGATATGGGCCGCATCGCCGCAGAGGAACAAGCGGCCCCAACGCATTGGCTCGCTGACAAATGACCGCAGAGGTGCGATGCTTTTCTCTATCGAAGGACCCGTGACCATTTTTTCCGCGACCTCTGGTGGTAGCCGGCGTTTCAATTCGGCCCAAAAGGCCGCATCGCTCCAATCCTCTGGTCGGTCGGTGAGGTCGCATTGAATGTAGTAGCGGCTGAGGTTTTCGTTGCGCATAGAGCAAAGTGCGAATCCACGTTCGGAGTTTGCGTAGATCAGCTCATGGCTGACCGGAGGCGTGCGCGACAAAATTCCAAGCCAGCCAAAGGGGTAGATTTTCTCATATTCTTTGCGAATCTCGCTCGGAATGGTTTTGCGACTAACCCCGTGATACCCATCACAGCCGGCCACGAAATCACAGCTGATCTTATGGGTTTGCCCGTCTTTGCGATAGGTGACAGTGGCCGCGTCGCTTTCAAGATCGTGAATCTCTACCTCTTCCACATTATACTCAATTTGACCGCCCATAGCTTCGCGCGCATCATAAAGATCTCGGGTGACCTCAGTTTGCCCATAAACCATGACGGAATGCCCAGTCAGCTCTTTGAAATCGATGCGAAACATCTCATCGCCGTAAGAGATGAGCGTGCCGTCATGGGCGAAGCCTTCCTTGGCCATACGGCCACCGATCCCGGCCTCCTCCATCAGCCCGAGCAGACCGCGTTCCAAGACGCCCGCGCGAATACGGCTGAGCACATAGTCTTTAGATTTTCGCTCCAATACCACCGATTGAATGCCGCGTTTATGCAGCAATTGCGACAAAAGCAGCCCGGAAGGGCCGCCGCCGATAATGACAATTTGTGTCCTACGCTCACTCATAACCTGTCTCGCAATGATCAAATCTACGCATTAGACGCGCCCGTGAAACAGTGGTCCAATCCGGGCGAGAGTTCAAGCACCGAGACATCTGGGCAGTGCAAGGGCAATCGCCCATTGCGCAATGGCAAAAAAACACTAGTAAAAGTCAAAAATATATTTTCGCTTCATCCCAGGTTATCACTAGGGTGGCGCGAACGTGTTCCAAAGGGGGCTTTATGCTGGTTGTTGGGGGAGACAATTTAATTGATCTCATCGAGATATCGCGCGACGATGCTGCGGTCTCATTCGCGGGTGCCCGTGGCGGCTCTGGTTATAACACGGCCCGCGCGACGGCGCGGCAGGGGCAAGATGTGGGCTTCATTACCCCCATAGCGCAGGATAATCTGGGGCATTTTCTGGCGGATAAAATGGTCGCTGATGGGGTGGCGCTGCTCAGCCCGCGATCAGAAAAACCCTCGTCATTGGCGGTGGTAACTTTGGTCAACGGCCAGCCCAGTTATCAATTTTACCGAGGCGATACGGCTGAACGGCAGGTGGATTTACCCTCTCTCAACGCCCATTTCCCGAAAAATGGCCGCGCTTTTCATCTGACCTCTTTGTCAATCATCGCTGGGGCGGATGCGGAGGCTTGGGCTGAATTTTTTGTTGCGAAACACAAAGCGGGTATCGTCACCACTTTGGATCCCAATGTGCGCCCAATGCTGATTGAGGACCGCGAGTCCTACCTTGCGCGCCTTTGGTATTTGATGTGGCATTCGGATGTCATCAAGCTCAGTGATGAAGACCTGGAGTGGATTTATCCTGAGTTGTCATTTGAAGCGGCTTGCGAGGCCTTGTTGGCCAAGGCCACAGCTAAGCTGACCATCATTACCAAAGGTGCCGAGGGCGCCCTTGGATATTGCAATGGTCACCGGGTCATCGTGCCGGCTCATCCGGTGGGGAAATTGATCGATACGGTTGGCGCTGGGGATACCTTCATGGGAACGGTATTAAGCGGCCTCAACGGTGTAGATCTGCTCACGCAAACCGCCTTGTCAGAGCTGACGCAGGACGGGCTGCAAGACCTTTTGAGCCGGGCTGCCAAAGCGGCTGCGATCAACTGTGGACGTGAAGGCTGTGATCCGCCCAGCAGCGCGGAATTGCTTTAAAAAGCAACCGACACATTGGGCAGGTTTAGGGCCTTGACCAATTCGCGCAGCTCTTGCCTTGCGGCGATATTGGATATGCTCAATTGATTGATCCCCACATCCTTGAGATCAAGCAGGGTGAGACCGCGGGGAAATAATTCGCGAAAGATCACCCTTTCGCCAAATCCGGGCGCCACGCGAAACCCGATTCGCTTGGCGAGGAGCGCGATGGCATCTCCCATTTTTTGTTTGTTGATCATGTTTTGCGTGCCGAGGCGGTTGCGCACCACGATCCAATCCAAGGGCGCCAACCCGGCCTTGGCGCGCAATTGCCGCGCGCTCCACACCATTTCGGAATAGACAGATGGGCCTTTTACCGTGATCCCATCACTCTCAATTTTTGCCAGAAGATCAAAGTCGACGAAGCTGTCATTAAGCGGTGTGATAAGGGTATTGGCCATAGCATGGGCCATTTGAGACAGGCGCGTGTGGCTGCCTGGACAATCAATCACGATGAAATCAGACTCTGGCTCCAGCAGTTCTACAGCGGCCGAAAGGCGGCGGTCCATCAGGTTTTCACCTGGGTTAAGATCGGCTTCGGCAATTTCAGGTAAATCAATGTAATTGGGCGATTGGAGCGTGATGTCGCTTTGGGCTGCATAGCGGATACGGTTGGTGACATATTGGCCGAATGTTTTCTGGCGTAAGTCCAAATCCAGACCGCCCACCCGGTGACCCATACGCGCCAAAGCCGTGGCCAGATGCATGGTTGTGGTCGACTTGCCGGAACCACCCTTTTCGTTGCCCACGACAATAATATGCGCCATCTCATGCCTCACAAATTTAGTGTATTTTGCCCCGGATATAGACGCGCAACGCGATCAAGGAAAGCACCTTGCGCAAGACCTCTGCGCCTTTCGATGTTTTTTGACTTATGGACCAAAGCCAACAAAAAAGACCGGCTCCAAGAAGCCGGTCTTTTGAATTCGTGAAGGGGAATGGCTTAAAAGCCCAAACCTTCGTATTTCTTTTTGAACTTTGACACACGGCCGCCAGTGTCCATCAAACGCGCGCCGCCACCGGTCCAAGCTGGATGCACGGAGGGGTCGATGTCCAAAGACAGCTGATCGCCATCTGCACCATAGGTGGAGCGCATTTGTACGATGTCGCCATTGGTCATTTTGACATTGATGAAGTGATAGTCTGGATGGGTATCTTTTTTCATGGTCCCGCTCCTTAAGACTTGGGCTTATAGTTGGTTTGCTCTGCGATACGTGCGGATTTACCACGACGATCCCGGAGGTAATACAGCTTGGCGCGACGTACGCGACCACGGCGGACGACGGTGATGCTGTCGATGTTGGTGGAATGCAGAGGGAACACACGTTCCACGCCTTCACCAAACGAAATCTTACGAACAGTGAACGATCCTGCGATGCCGACGCCATTGTTGCGTGCGATACATACGCCTTCGTAGTTCTGAACCCGGCTTCTGGTGCCCTCGGTTACTTTAAAACCAACACGCACGGTGTCACCGGCTTTGAAATCGGGAATGTCTTTCCCGAGGGCGGCAATTTGTTCCGCCTCTAATTGTGCAATCAGATTCATCTGACGCTCCTTTGGTTGCTCGTGGTTGTTCCACGAAGTTTGATACCACCTCAGAGCTCTCAGTCTTCTTCCGGGTCCACCGCAGTGCCCGCTAGAGATCAGGTCGTCGTTGCTTTTTGCTGTACGAATGGGTTTGTGGATCCGCAGGCCCCGAAGAAAGGGTGCACGTATAATCGAAAACGCAATAGCACAGCCGCCCGAATCCATCTCTGGACCAGACTTGCGCCGTATATTTCGAGACTGCGGGCAAAGCAAGAGGATAGATTGGGACTGTGGCGCTCAAGCGCGCCTTATTTCCGATATTTTTCCCAAAGATCTGGCCGGCGGTCTTGGGTGAGGGCTTCGGATTGTTCGGCCTGCCATTGTGCCACCTTGCCATGATCACCAGACAGCAACACAGGCGGGATTTCACGTCCCTCCCAAACGGGCGGGCGTGTGTATTGCGGGTGCTCCAACAGGCCGTTGGAAAAGCTCTCTTGCTCTGTGCTGGCCTGGTTGCCCAACACGCCGGGAATGAGGCGGACAGCGGCGTCGAGCATCACCTGCGCCGCCAACTCGCCACCGGAGAGCACATAGTCCCCAATGCTGATTTCTTCGATTTTGAAGTGATCAATCACCCTTTGATCTATTCCTTCAAACCGGCCACATAGGACTACAGCGCCGGGCCCATCGGCCAGAGCTTGCGCGCGCGCTTGGGTCAAGGGACGGCCGCGGGGCGACATGTAGATGATTGGGCAGGGCGGGCGACGCAGCAATATATCCGACAAGGCGCGACCCAATACATCGGCACGCATGACCATACCTGCGCCCCCGCCGGCTGGGGTGTCATCAACATTGCGATGCTTGCCCTCGCCATAGGGGCGCAGATCATGGGTGTGCAATTGCCACTTGTCGTCTTTTAGACCCTTCCCGGTGAGGGAGGCGCCCAGAACGCCAGGGAATAGATCAGGAAAAAGTGTGATCACATCCGCACGCCAGACACCGGCCAAATCTGGCGTTTCGCCGTCCAGGGTCCGGGGTTTGAGCGTTGCACGGATCGACTTACGCCCATGAGATTTGCTGGGTGCGGTCATAGCAACCCTTCAGGCGGGTCAATAACAATTCGCCGCGCCGCCAGCTCTACAGTGGGCACAATCGCCTTGGTAAAGGGGATTAAGGCCGTATCTGACGCACCGGGAACTGTCACCTCAAGCAAATCATCGGCGCCGTGGTTCATCACGGATTTCACATGGCCAATTTCAACTCCGCCGGTGTCGCAGACCTGCAGGCCGATCAAATCTGAATAATAATATTCATCATCTGGCAAAGCCGGCAAATCTTCGCGGCGGGCGAACAGCTGTGTGCTGCGCAGCATATCGGCTTGTTCTTTGGTCTCCACCCCAATGATCCGGGCTGAAAACCCGTTTTTGATTTGGCCGATCAACGACAGCTCAAAGCTGCGAGTCCCGGATTCATCGAGTAAAGGTGCGTAGTTTTCAATATCGCTTGGAGTGGCGCAATAGCTTTTCACTCGCAATTCGCCGCGCACTCCATAAGCACCTGCAATCATGCCAACACAGATCAAAGCTGTCATTGGGTCACTCCTAAACAATAGCCGTTTTTCATTTTGCCACCATCCTCGATACACATCTCGCTGGCTTGATGGCGGGCGTAAAAATACCCAACCAAAAAGCATGTTCCGATCAGCATCAAAGAACGAATAGGGCGCAACAACATGCCTTACCCTTAATGCGAAACCTTAAAATGGAAAACCCCGCCAAAGAGGCGGGGTTCATTATTTTTCGAAGCGCAGGCCGTGCTGCGCGGAAGATTACTCTTCTGCGGCGGCTTCTTCTGCAGGGGCCGCTTCTTCCACTGGAGTGGCCGCTTTTGCGGCTTTTTCTTCAGCGCGCTCAATGGCTTTCTTGCCAGGTTTGGCTTTGATTGGGTTGTTGCGTGTTTTGGCCGGGATCACGCCTGCGGCTTCTAGCATACGGGACACACGATCTGTTGGCTGTGCGCCTTGACCGAGCCAGTGCTGAATGCGCTCAATGTCGAGCTTTACGCGCTCTTCGCTGTCCTTGGCCAAAAGTGGGTTATATGTGCCCAGTTTTTCGATAAAGCGACCATCGCGCGGCATGCGCGCATCAGCAGCAACAACACGGTAAAAGGGGCGCTTTTTGGACCCACCACGGGCCAAACGGATTTTCATAGCCATTGTTAATCTCCTTGAAAATGGCAAATAGGCAGCAGATATTGCGGTCTATTCTTGATAAGTTTTGTGGTTCTGGATGACTTCTTGAACAATAAAGTTCAGAAATTTCTTGGCGAATTCGGGGTCGAGATCAGCGCGTTGCGCCAAATCTTGCAGACGGGCAATTTGCTGGGCCTCACGGGCGGGATCCGATGGTGGTAGAGCATGTTTGGCTTTGAGCTGCCCCACGGCTTGGGTGTGGGCAAAACGCTCGCCCAGAGTATAAACCAAGATGGCATCCAAGCGATCAATGCTCTCGCGGTGTGATTTCAGCAGCTCTGCGGCGCGTGTGGTATCGTCCGTCATAACAGGCCTCCGGGTGTCATATCTGAATGGTTCATTTCTTTTTTCCCAAACCGCTCAGGCCACCGGGCAAACCGCCGCCCAATCCGCCCATTCCTTTGGGCAAGCTCATGCCTTTGGGCAGGCCGCCCATAGCGCCACTGGCGATTTGCTCTTGTGCTGCGGCAAGCTCTGCTTGACTTGGGGCGCCCTGGCCGCCGAGCATGCCCTTGAGAGCGCCCAACCCGCCTTTTTTGCCAATTTTCTTCATCATATCTGACATTTGGCGATGCTGTTTGAGCAATTTATTGAGATCACTCACCTCAAGCCCCGCCCCCGCTGCGATCCGCTTTTTCCGGCTGGCTTGCAGCAAAGCGGGATTGGCCCGCTCTTTTTTTGTCATGGAATTGATCAAGGCAATTTGGCGCTTTAACAGGCTGTCATCGAGGCCGGCTTGATCAATCTTGCCCTTCATTTTTGCCATGCCGGGCATCATGCCCATCAGGCCCTGCATACCACCCATTTTTTGCATTTGCTCAAGCTGGCTGCGCAGGTCGTTCATGTTGAACATGCCCTTTTGCAGGCGACGCATCATCCGTTCGGCTTGTTCAGCTTCAAGCGTTTCTTGTGCCTTTTCGACCAAAGCGACGATATCGCCCATGCCCAAAATGCGTCCCGCGATGCGCTCGGGCTCGAAAGTTTCCAACGCATCCATTTTTTCGCCGGAGCCTACAAATTTGATCGGCTTGCCGGTGACCGCACGCATTGACAGCGCCGCACCACCGCGACCGTCCCCATCCATACGGGTGAGAACCACGCCAGAGATGCCGATTTTGCCGTCAAATTCTTCGGCGACTTCTACGGCCACTTGGCCTGTTAACCCATCGACGACGAGGAGTGTTTCACGCGGCTCGACCGCATCGCGCACATCCTCAACTTCCTGCATCAGGGTTTCGTCGATTTGCAGACGCCCTGCAGTGTCGAGCATATAGACGTCATAGCCGCCCAATGTGGCCTGCTGTTTGGCACGTTTGGCAATTTGGACAGCGGTTTCACCGGCGACGATGGGCAGGGTATCAACACCCACCTGCGCACCCAAAATCGCGAGTTGTTCCATCGCGGCGGGGCGGTAGATGTCCAACGAGGCCATCAGAACCTTTTTACCTTCGCGGCCCGCCAAGCGTTTGGCCAATTTCCCGGTGGTCGTGGTTTTACCGGAGCCTTGCAGACCCACCATCAAAATCGCAGCGGGTGGGTTGTCGATCTTCAGATCACCCGGTTCGCCTTCACCGCGCAGCGTGTCAATCAGAGCGTCATGGACGATCTTAACCACTTGCTGGCCGGGGGTGATTGATTTTGTGACAGCCGAGCCTGTGGCTTTACTTTGAACTTTCTTAATGAATTCGCGGGCAACGGGCAGGCTGACATCGGCCTCTAGGAGCGCAACGCGCACCTCACGCAGGGCTGTTTTCACATCCTCTTCCGACAGCGCACCTTGCTTGGTCAGCCGATCAAATACACCGCCAAGGCGTTCGGATAGATTTTCAAACATGGGTCCGCCCCTTTCGCTCCGCACACGATCCCGCAATAGCGCAGGCCGCGTAAATTTCCAAAGTCCCAAACCGAAAAAGCACCCGTGGGCGCAACGCGCTGACGGATGGCGATCCTGGCAAAAGCCTGAGGACCGGAAGACTACAACTTCCGGGATTTGCCTGCGTTTACACGTGTCCCGCGTCCAGAGTCAAGCGCCGCATGTGCCGGGGCTTGCATGGCGACCATGGAGAAAAAAATTGCCAAAGCGGAGGTCTGTCATTACTGACACGGGGGCAGCGCGGCGTTTTTGCACGGTGGGCGACAAGAGGGCAAGGGCGTTATGTTAAATCCAGTGACGGCAGAATTTACAAGCCAATTGCAACGCCTCCTGCCGGCCGCAGCCTTTCCAGAGCTGAGCGATAAATATCTGACCGAGCCGCGCGGATATTACCAGGGATCTGCTGGGCTTTTGGTGGCGCCGGAAAGCACGGCTCAAGTGGCGCAGGTCATTGCGGCGGCGGCGGCGGCTCGGATCGGGGTTGTGCCCTATGGAGGCGGAACCGGTCTTGTTGGGGGACAAATCTTGCCAGAATCCAAGACTGGCGCCCCAAGCCCGCTGATCTTGAGCCTTGGGCGAATGCGCCGGATTCGGGCCCGTTACCCTGAGGAGAATGTTCTGGTGGTTGAAGCTGGTGCGGTGTTGGCGGAGGTTCAACAAAGCGCGGCCGATGTCGATCGATTGTTTCCACTATCGCTGGCTTCTGAAGGCACGGCGCAGATTGGCGGCTTGCTTGCGACGAATGCCGGCGGGGTAAATGTCCTGCGGTATGGCATGGCGCGCGACCAAGTTTTGGGCATTGAAGCCGTGATGGCAGATGGCCGGATTTTCAACGGTCTGCAACGACTGCGAAAAGATAATACGGGCTATGATCTGCGGCATTTGCTCATTGGGTCTGAGGGCACCTTAGGCATTATTACCGCTGCGAGTCTCAAGCTGGCGCCCCGCCCCCAATCTGAGGGCACGGCGCTTTTGGCGGTAGACAGTCCAAGCGCGGCGCTGGATCTGTTGGGGCGGGCTAGGGGCCTATTGGGTGAAAGCATCTCTGCGTTTGAGTTGATTTCTGGACAGGGCTTGCGCTTTTTGGGCGAGACTCACCCGCAGATGCGTCAGCCATGGTCTTCGCCGCCCAATTGGTCGGTTTTGCTGCATCTCGGTCTTTCGAATGGCACAGGGGCGGAACAGGCAATTGAAACCCTCTTTGAGCAGGCATCCGATTTGATCCGTGATGGGGTGATCGCCCAATCTGCGCAGCAGGCGCAGGATCTGTGGAGCTTGCGAGAAACCATCCCTCTTGCCAACCGCGCAATTGGCGCGATCTGTTCGTCGGATATTTCTTTGCCGCTGTCAGAAATTGCCGGGTTTATCGGCAAGATGCCTGCAACGCTTGCCCGTTTTGGCGACATCCGAATTAATTGTTTCGGTCATCTAGGGGATGGGAACCTGCATTACAACCTTTTCCCGGCTGAGGGTGTACCGGCCTCAAATTACGGCGACATGCGCGCAGATTTGCAGGCAGAGGTGCATCGCCTTACGCATGAATTGGGGGGATCTGTTTCTGCGGAGCATGGCGTTGGGCGGCTCAAGGTGGCGGATATTGCGCGTTTTGGCGATCCTGTGAAATTGCAATTGATGCGCCAGATCAAAGATACGCTGGATCCCCAAGGCATTTTGAACCCTGGGGCCGTTCTGCCGCCCAGGGCCGCCTAGCTGCGGGCTTGTGTTTCGATCCAATTCCACGAGCTTCGGCACATATCATCCAGACCGAAGTGAGTCTCAAAGCCCAAAACCGCTTTCGCTTTGCGCACATCGGCCAGACAGGTTGGCACGTCGCCTGCGCGGCGGGGGGCGATGACATAGGGCAGGTCTCGGCCGGCGGCCTTGCCATAGGCGGTGTTCATTTCTAGAACGGAATAGGCCTGCCCTGTGCCGAGGTTGACCACATGCCCCTCATCGGTGGAGAGTAATTTTTGCACAGATAACACATGGCCGCGCGCTAGGTCGCAGACATGAATGTAATCGCGTTCGCCTGTGCCATCGCGGGTGTCGTAGTCATTCCCAAATACATTGAGATGTGGCAATGCGCCGCTCGCAACCTTTGCGATATAGGGCATGAGGTTGTTCGGAATGTCGGACGGATCTTCGCCAATTAATCCGCTGGGATGGGCCCCGGCTGGATTGAAATAGCGCAGCACGCCAAAGGCCCAGGGGTCAGCGGCCGCAGCTTGGGTCAAAATTTGCTCGCTGGCGACCTTGGTGAACCCATAGGGGCTCGTGAATTGTAGCGGAGCGGTTTCAGCAATGGGAACCTCCTCTGGCTCGCCATATACGGTTGCGGAGGAGGAAAACACCAAACGCGTAATGCCTGCGCTCTTCATTTCTTCCAGCAGGCATAAAAGACCGGTGACATTGGTTGAAAAATACGCAAGCGGCTGTTCAACACTCTCCCCCACAGCCTTGAGCGCTGCAAAATGGATCACGGCGGAGATATCATGTTCGGTGAAAATCTGTGCCAACAGCGCCTTGTCCAGCACCGAGCCTTCGTAGCAAATGACCTGATTTTGCCCGGTGATTTGTCCCAAACGGATCAAAACACTGGGGTTTGAATTTGAGAAATTGTCTAAAATGACAACCTCAAACCCCGCTTCGATGAGGGCAACATAAGTATGCGACCCAATATAGCCCGCCCCGCCTGTGAGTAATATTTTGTTTCCCATCGGGTTATCCTAGCGAAGCTACTGAACTTGCTCAATGGTCAAGCTACCGACCCGATCACTGACCCATTGTTGCGATTTCCAAATAGTTTTTCCTGAGATCCAAAAGGTGTTTTCAATCTGCCGCCCGGCCAGATCACAGATCTCTACGCGTCTGATAACCCTATGTTTGTGGCCTAAAATGGTGATCGTCTGAGCACCATGATCGGTGAGGCCGCAGGTCAGGGGGACGGCTTCAAGATGATTTTGCGAGTTTATATAGCGCAGCACCCGTTCATATTGCCCGGACCCTTTGAGAATAGCGCGATGTGCTGCCGCATGATCTGAGCTCATCAGGTCATCGCCAAAGCCGCGCGATCCCGCGAGCAAGCTATTTTGCAGCAGCAGAGCAATACCGTCATCCGAGACATAGGTTCGGGTTGGACCGTTTTCTTGGATCATGTTCAGCGAGGCCTTGGCCTCCAGCTTTGGTGCGCTGACCAAAATAACTGGGCCTGTTTGGCCTTCGGTGACACTGGCGCGTGTGAATACTTCTGGTTCGGGCGCCGGTTCCGGAGCTTTGGGTTTGAGCAGTGACAAACCTTGATCTAAAATTTTCTGGGACCAGGGTTGAGTGCCATCTGGGGATGGGGAGCCGCAACCGACCAAAAGAGCCATCAGGCCCAGAGCGATGAGTCTGCGCATGTCTACCTCCAAAACCGGCCCCATTGGGCCTCAAGCTGCGGAACATGGGTGTCACGAACCAGGTCATATAGCCGATCCGAAAGATCCAATTTCGCACCGCCATCGCGCAGGAGGGGACGAATGACCACGGACCGTTTCACACGGCTTGGGCGGCCAATGCTCCAAGAGGTTGGAATTTCCATGACGATACCTTTGTCAAAAGATCCCTCGCCAAAATCATCAAAGGAAATATCGGTCAGCGTCGCATAGGCACCGACCTTCCAACCGTTGTTGAACTCCCGGTTCAATTGCACACTCATCCCCCAGTCTTTTGCCAGATACCGACCGACATCGAGTTGTGCATGCAGCCCGTTGTCGAAAGCATAATAGCCGGAAAAATGCCCGGTAATGGTGTCATAGGATCTTGGGGCGCCCAGGCCTGCTGTCGTGACGGTGAGCGGGGCAAAGCCAAGCCCGTCGAAACTTCTTTGGCGAACGGCGCTGACCTCGAAGCCAAGACCGAATTTGCTGTCAACAGGTTTCCACAAGAGCTCGGCAGATAGGCCGCCATACATGCGCTCCAAATATCCGGCGCTGAACCGGCCATAGAGATTGGTTCCTGGCCGAAAGCGATAATTGGCGGTGAGATCTTGAAGCACAGGTCCGTTGGCGCGGTCGTAAAACGTGGAATCCGATCGCACATGCGTGATGATGGAATCGGAATATCTTGGTGTGGAGGTGTAGTTGTCCACGAAATTTTGCCGAAGCGTGCCGGTGACATAGACCCCCCTTGCGGGCACCCACTCCGCTGTCAGCTTTGCCCCAAGTGATAAGGCCACAGGATTATCTGGATCAAATAAGGATGCGGAGACGTCTGGCCCAAAGGACCATGAGAATTGAGGAAAAACGCCCTCGGCTGCCGCGGCTCTGTGATCTATGGCTGCGGCATCTGTCACGATTGTCGCGGCGCGCATGTCGGATGCGCCCGTGGGGGTGGCCTCATGGGTTTCTAGTGCATCGCGTGGGAAAATCACTCGAGAGCCCGCTATGCCCTTGACCATCGGAACTACGGCTATGGTGTCAACGGAAGCTGGGAGCGCATTAGACAACAGGCGTGCGACATGGCCAATGGCTTGGGGTTGCGATTGATAGCGGTGGTTTTCGACGGTCGCAATGGCGATCGTATCGGTCAGCGATAGACCGATGAGTTGGATGCCATCCTGCCGAAGCACCGGGGTCAGCGCGGTGATCAGCGCGTTGCGCAAGGATGGGATTTCTGACCACCCAGCAGGAGCGACCTGGGCTTTGGCACGCGGTAACACCGGCATAGGGGCCGGATCGCGGGTTGCGCCGCCCGGGCTGTGTTTTGGATTGCTCGTCAGACTGGCCAAAATGCCTATTTCATCACCATGTTGCGCATAGGCGGTGAGCTGGACGGTGGGTTTGATCTGATAATCAAGCGCCAGATTGAAAGGAGAGCGATGCTCAAAATGGCCGTAGGAAACTTCCTGTGTGTACGCATCCGAGGAATATTCAGCCTTGAGCGTAACCTTGTCGGTCACTGGCCAAGCAAAGCCGGCAAAAAAGGCCGCTGGACCGCGAAACCATCGCGCCGATTCGATACGCCCTCCAGTGCCGGTATAGCCCGCGTCACGGGTATCAAAGCGGCTGGAAATCACGCCAAGAGGATTGTCAAAACTATTATGTGATCCCAAACGGCCCCACCCAATGCCTGCGGTGGCGACAACCGGGCCGAAGCTTTTGCTCGCTGCGACATACTCGCCGCTATAGACGCCCGTACCGATAAAATCTTGCAAACCTACGGCAACGGCGGGCCGGAGATGCGTTTCGTCAAGCAGCCGGTAGCGCAGATCAAAAGATCGGTCGTAGAGTGTTCCTTGTGGCCTTTCGGTAGACGCGTAGCGAAAGGCACCCGTCAGCCGGGGGGCAATCTGAAACGTTAACGTATTGCGCAGGCTCTCGCCCGATTGCGAAACGGAAAAACTCAACTCTGCGTCCAGTGCCGATTGCGCGCTGGGCATATCGACCAGACCGGGCATGCCATAGGCGTTATATGTGACCCTTGGTTCGGCGAATGAAATATGCGCGGTACACAAAACACCACTGAGGACAGGCCAAAATAATTTCATTAATTAAATCCTTAACAATGTCTTAGGTTACCTTAAAAATGCTAAGTTTGTAAACTGTGGATCTAGAAAATGGATATTTTTTGCTGGGCAATTTACCTATAGGCGCGAAAGAGCTATGGGCGGGGCATGACAGCCTATAACCCTCCGATGGACCCTTTGGATGTGATCCACCTGGATCATGAACTTTTGCTGGTCAACAAGCCCTCGGGTCTTCTGTCTGTGCCCGGGCGTGGACCGCTTTTGGCCGATTGTTTGATCTCTCGCATTCAGGCCGATTATCCCACGGCGCTTCTGGTGCATCGGTTGGATCGCGACACCTCTGGAGTCATGGTCTTTGCTCTGTCACCTCACGCGCAACGTCATTTGGGTCTGCAATTTGAAAAACGCCAGACGCAAAAGACCTATGTGGCGCGGGTTTGGGGGCAAATGGTGGAGCAAAGCGGCACGGTTGATCTTCCGATCATTGTAGATTGGCCAAACCGGCCACGGCAGATGATTTGCCATGAGACTGGCCGCGCGGCACAGACCGATTGGCAAGTGATTAAAAGTGGCCCCCAGGAAACGCGCGTGAAATTGAGCCCAAAAACGGGTCGTTCGCATCAACTTAGGGTGCATATGTTGGCGCTTGGGCACCCGATTTTGGGAGATCCGTTTTATGGCACGCCGGAAAGCCAAGCGGCTCCGCGCCTTATGCTCCATTCCCACCGCCTGCGCCTGCGCCATCCGGATGGCGGCGAAATGATGGATTTTCGCGCAAAAATACCGTTCTAAAATGGCGGCTTGGTCTTTCGAGCGCGGCGCGCGGTGTGATCAAGATCAAAAGTGCCCCACCAAAACCCCCGTCCCTGCGCCTATAGCTTGTCCTGGGAACGGAAATTTTGATGGGGCTTTGGGCGTAAGAGCTACACGTCTTCCCAGCAGCTCACAGCTTTGATTTCCATGAACTCATGCAGGCCAAATATACCGCCTTCGCGGCCATTGCCCGATTGCTTATAGCCGCCAAAGGGGCTGCCCATGCCGAAGCCGACGGAATTGGTTTCGACCATGCCGGAGCGCAACTGCCGCGCCACGCGCTGACGTTGTTCTTGGTCGCCGCATTGGATGTAATTGGTCAAACCGTAGGGCGTGTCATTGGCAATTGCGATGGCTTCCTCTTCCGTATCAAAAGGCATGATGCTCATGACGGGGCCAAAGATTTCCTCGCGGTTGATGCGGGCGGTGTTGTCCACATCCGCAAATATGGTCGGGCGGACATAAAAGCCGCGGTTTAACCCTTCAGGGCGACCAAGCCCGCCGGCGATCAATGTGGCGCCATCTTCTTTGATACCCACTTCGATTAGGGCCTGGATTTTGTCAAACTGCATTTGACTGACCACCGGACCGATGTGGTTGCCCTCTTCGGAAGCGGGGCCAACCTTGGTGGCCTCGGCTGCGGCTGCGGCTTGCTCCAGAGCCTCGGCATAGCGAGACCGCTCCACCAACATACGGGTCGGGGCGTTGCATGATTGGCCGGAATTGCGCATGCAGCGGGCGACGCCATTGGTCACCGCATCTTCAGCGGCATTGGCGAAAATGATATTTGCCCCTTTTCCGCCAAGCTCGAGGCTTACGCGTTTGAGCGTATCTGCGGCGGCTTTCGAAATGGCGATGCCTGCACGGGATGACCCTGTGAAGCTGACCATATCCACATCAGGATGCACAGACAATTGCGTGCCAACGCCCAGTCCATCGCCATTGACGAGGTTGAAAACACCGGCTGGGAAGCCTGCCTCATGGATCATCTCAGCAAACAACAGGCCTGAGAGCGGTGCTATTTCCGAAGGTTTCAACACCATGGTGCAGCCAGAGGCCAGCGCGGGCACGGCTTTGAGCACAATTTGATTCATGGGCCAGTTCCAAGGGGTGATCAAAGCGGTCACACCAATTGGTTCCATGACCGTGCGCTCATTGGGCGCTTGGGGACCAAGCGGGCGATCAAATTCAAAGTCTTTGAAAGCATTAATGAAGCCTTGCAAATGCCATGTCCCAGCACCGACCTGCTGATTGCGGGCCAATTTCTGTGGCGCGCCCATTTCAAGGCTGATGGCTTCGGCCATATCGGCCTGCCGGGCTTTGTAAACTTCGAGGAGTTTTTCCAAGAGCTCCAAACGTTCCGCTTTGCTGGTCTGGGACCAGCTGGGGAAGGCCGCCTTGGCCGCTGCGACCGCTCCATCTGTATCGGCCTGGCCGCCTAAGGAGATCACCCCAACCACGTCTTCTGTGCTTGGATCTATGACATCAAAGTCATGCGCTGTTGCTGGGTTAACCCATTGGCCGTTTATATAAAATTGGCGCTTTTCGATCATCTTTGCCTCCCGCAGAACTGAATTCGACAGAGAATGTCACTGCCGAATGATTTTCGCAAGCGTTGAAGGCCTAGGGATGTAAATTTTTTGTTAAGGACCGGTGCACTACAGAGCCGCCCAGTCAGAACACTTTGCCCGGTGAAAACACCGGACAGTGTTGAAATGAGGGCAGCGCCGGCCTGGGCAGGCACAGCCCGGTGTTGCCACCGGGCACATGTTTTGGCGTGGCGGCTGGGTTATGCAGAGGTCTTATTTAAGGATTTGGTTTATCCAAAAAAAAGCCCCACCAAAGGCGGGGCTTTTTAAGATGTTGGCTCTTGGCGGTTTAGCCTTCGCTGGCCTCATCGGCTGCGATTTCTTCGCCGGTTTCTTGGTTGACCATTTTCATAGCCAAACGCACCTTACCGCGATCATCAAAGCCCAGCAGTTTGACCCAAACCTCTTGACCTTCTTTGAGAACATCGGAGGGGTGGTTCAAGCGGCGATTTTCGATTTGGCTGACATGCACCAGACCATCGCGTTTGCCAAAGAAGTTTACAAATGCGCCGAAGTCGACAACTTTGACAACTTTGCCTTTGTAGATCGCATTTTCTTCAGGCTCTGCCACAATCGCGTGGATCATGTCATAGGCTGTTTTGATGCTATCGCCATTCGGGCTGGCGATTTTAATCACGCCTTCGTCGTTGATATCAACTTTCGCGCCGGAGACTTCAACGATCTCGCGGATCACTTTACCGCCAGAGCCGATGACTTCACGGATCTTATCGGTTGGGATTTGCATGGTTTCAATCCGCGGAGCATGTACCGAGAATTCCTGCGCGCCTGAAATGGATTTGCCCATTTCACCCAAGATATGCAAACGGCCAGCTTTGGCTTGCGCCAAGGCTTTTTTCATAATGTCCTGCGTAATGCCGGCCACTTTGATGTCCATTTGCAATGAGGTGATCCCGGCTTCTGTGCCGGCCACTTTGAAGTCCATATCGCCGAGGTGATCTTCATCGCCCAAGATATCGGTCAGAACGGCATATTCACCGTCATCTTCCAAGATCAGACCCATGGCGACACCGGCCACAGGTGCTTTCAAAGGCACACCTGCATCCATCATGGACAGCGAGCCACCACAGACGGAGGCCATAGAGGAAGAGCCGTTGGATTCGGTGATCTCAGAGACCAAACGGATCGTGTAAGGAAAGTCGGTCGCTGCAGGCAAAACCGCCTGAAGTGCACGCCATGCCAATTTCCCATGTCCAATTTCGCGGCGGCCCGGAGGGCCAAAGCGGCCAACTTCGCCGACAGAATAGGGCGGGAAGTTATAATGCAGCAGGAAGTTGGATTTATAGGTGCCGTGCAAGGCGTCGATCATTTGCTCATCATCGCCGGTGCCCAAAGTGGTCACGACCAGACCCTGCGTCTCACCACGGGTGAACAGAGCAGAGCCGTGTGTACGTGGCAACAGGCCGGTTTCGCAATTGATTGCGCGTACCGTATCCAAGGCGCGCCCATCGATGCGCTTGCCATTCTTGACGACATCGCCGCGCAGAACTTTGGATTCCAGTTTTTTCAAAGCAGAACCGAGGTTTTCATCGGCCAATTGCTCTTCGCTCAGGCTGGCTTTGATCGCGTCTTTCGCTGCGGCAACCGCAGAGGTGCGTTCTTGTTTATCGGTGATGGCGTAAGCGGCGCGCATGGCCTCTTCACCAGCAGCAGATACGGCAGCGAAGAGGTCGCTGTAATCTGGAGCTTGGAAGTCAAAAGGCTCTTTCGCGCAATCTTCCGCCAGATCCACGATCAGATCAATCACAGGCTGGATTTGCTCATGTGCAAAAGCAACCGCGCCGAGCATCTCATCTTCAGACAGCTCATAGGCTTCGGATTCAACCATCATCACCGCATCTTTGGTGCCGGCCACAACCAGATCCAAGCGCTGCTCAGGGTTCTGGCGCAGGTTGTGCATGTCATCAATTGTTGGATTGAGAACATATTCACCATCAACAAAGCCCACACGCGCGCCTGCGATTGGGCCCATGAATGGTGCGCCCGAAATGGTCAGAGCCGCCGAGGCCGCGATCATCGCAACCATGTCAGGGTCATTGACCAAGTCATGAGACAGAACGGTACAGATCACCAAGACTTCGTTTTTGAAGCCCGGCACGAACAAAGGCCGGATTGGGCGATCGATCAAGCGAGATGTCAGCGTCTCTTTTTCAGTTGGACGCGCTTCACGTTTGAAAAAGCCACCTGGAATTTTACCGGCGGCGTAATATTTTTCATTGTAATGTACAGTCAGAGGGAAAAAGTCCTGACCGGGTTTTTGGCTTTTGGCGAATGTTACGTTCGCCATAACTGAGGTTTCACCCAAAGTCGCAATTACGGTGCCATCGGCTTGACGGGCAACCTTACCTGTTTCCAAAGTAAGGGTTTCTTCGCCCCACTGAATGGATTTTTTAGTTTCTGTAAACATCTGTGTTTTCCTAAACGGCCCATTGGCCTGTCACATGGCGGCCCCATTGCCGCCGACCCCGATATCTTATTTTCGGGCGCTGGAGTCCGGGCGCCGCGTTTCAGATAGCGCGCATCTATAGCAATATTTACTGCGGGGGAAGGGGGGGCGTAATATTGGGGAGTTTTACCTGGCTTGGGTCGGAGTGCCGTCGGCCGCGGGCTCTTCAAAGATTTCTACCACACAGGCCCCGACAATGAGGCAAGCCCCGATCCATTCCAGCATCCCCATGGCCTCTTCTGGCAGCAACAAGCTGGCGGTGAGGGTGGCGACGATGACTTCGGTCATCATCAAAAGGGCTACCCTGCCCGGGAAGAGAAATTTTTGCGCCCAGAAGATAATTAATATCGACGGCAGAATGATCCCAATGGAAATCACAGTTGAGGCGGGCGCCACTTGCTGCAAAAGCGCCAGGCTTGGGCCCGAACCTTGGCCCCACAGCGCCCCAAACAACAGCGCAAATACGGAGGCGAGGCAGAACTGAAACAAAAGCAACGTCGGCATGGGAACCTCACCATAGCGTTTGATCATCGCGCCGCCTACGGCCCAGGTGATGCCCGACAGGAACCCCAAGGCATCACCGATGTTGAGCGGCACCTGCCCGCCGCCTTGGGACACCAAAAACCCAAGGCCGAGCAAGCCAATGGCAATGGCGATCCAGCGGCCGCGGGTGACCTCTTCCTTCAGCCAATAGCTGCCAATCAGCGTCGACCAAATCGGCGCGAGGTAAAACAGCAATGTCACCCGCACCACTGAAGAGAGCACCAGACCAATGGTGAACAGCGCCACGGTTAATCCCATGAACACGCCGATCAAAGCCCCGCGGCGCAGATGTGGCAGCTGGCTGCGAAACTGCCAAAGGAACAGGGCGAGGGCGACAAAAGCGGCTGGAATATTGATCAATGCAACGGCCCAGTCTTCGCGCACCCCCAGGCCTGCAAGATAGCGCAGTGGAATCCAATACAGCCCCCAAATTCCCGCAGCGATCAAAACAGCGAGGGAGGCGAACCGGTTTGAGGGGTTGGCAAATTGCATGGAAAATCTGTCCAGCAGATGGGGCCGATTGTCTAGCCCTTAAAGACCTCTGCCTGCAAACGCAAAAACCGCACCCCGAAGGATGCGGTTTTTAAATCGATGATTGGACCGAGGCTTAGCGGCGCAGGCCCAAACGTTTGATCAAATCTTGGTAACGGGCTTCGTCTTTGCTGCGGGCATAATCCAGAAGCTTACGACGTGTGGCCACCATTTTCAGCAAACCGCGGCGACCGTGGTTGTCTTTTTTATGGGTTTTAAAGTGCTCAGTCAAAGTCGCGATGCGCGAGGACAAGATTGCAACCTGAACTTCAGGTGAACCTGTGTCGCCCTCTTTGATGGCGAATTCTTTCATGAGCCGTGCTTTTTCTTCAGCAGTAATCGACATCGGGGTCTCCTTTAAAGGTTAAGGGTTATGGCGCAGGCCGGGATGTCGTCCAGCAAGGCCCGTGGAGGCACCGCTCAAAGCCTCACAAGGAATCTGAGCGATGGCTGCGTATAGGGAAGTTTTTGGCGAAAGGGAAGGGGATTTTCTAGGGCGCAAAGAAGGGCTCAAAGGCCGCAAGAACAGCCCTTGGATTTTCCTCCATGACGAAATGCCCAGCCTCACAAACGCTGGCCTCCACCGCAGGGGCCCAGCTGCGCCAGATTTCGGCGGCATTGCCGCTTTTGGCCGGAAACCCATGGGCGCCATAGAGCAAGCGCAGTGGTGCGGTGATCTGTTTTCCAGCGGCTTTATCGGCCTCATCCAAGGCGCGGTCAAAGCTGGCTCCGGCGCGATAATCTGCGCACATGGCATGAACCCGTGCGGGATCAAGGGCCTGCGCGCGGTAACTGTCCAAAGCGGCGGGGGAAAAGGCCTCAAGGCTTTTGGTCAGCGTCCATTGCGCCAAGGTCCACTCCACATAGGCCACAGGATCCGCCCCGATCATCCGCTCCGGCAGGGGGGCGGGTTGGGCCAGAAAGGTCCAATGATAGGCGGCCATGGCCAGATCGGCCGTCCAGCTGGCCCAGAAATCGGCGGTCGGCACAATTTCGATGATGCCCAGCTTGCCCAGCCGCTCGGGATGATCCAGGGCAAAACGATAGGCGACCCGTGCGCCGCGGTCATGGCCCAGGACATCTGCGCGAGAAATATCCAGCGCGGTGAGAAGATCGGCCATATCCTGCGCCATTGTGCGCTTGGAATAGGTCGTGTTGCTGGGATCATTTGTAGGCGCGCTGCTTTCACCATAGCCGCGCAAATCGGGAATGATCACATCATGCCGCCGCGCCAATTGCGGCGCCACGCTTTCCCAGCACATATGATTTTGCGGAAACCCGTGGATCAAGAGCAGCGGCTGGCCCTGCCCAGCGCGATGCACCGCGAGATCCACGCCGTTGCAGCGGATGGTCGTCTTAGTGAAACCTTCAATCATGTCCAAACCTCGGGCTGTTGCGTATAGGCGATATAGAGCGGATGTTTGGGATGTCCGGCCTTGGACAGGCCCAAATGCAGCACCGAACGGCCCGACCCGCGCAACAGCGCCTCAACCTGCGGGCCGCGGTTCAAATGCGCCCCATGGGTGCCCCAAGCGGCAATCACCTGATCGCCCCAGGCGCAGGCCTCAAGAATCGCCGCGTCATTATCGGGGCCGATGGGATCAAGAGCGGCGCGCATCTTTCGTGGGTCAGTGTCGCGCCAGGCAAAGATATTGGTCACGCGAAACCCGCCAAAGCCCAAGGCCCGCGCCCGCCGCTCGCAGCGCTCGACTGTGGGATCGTTTTGCACCTCGGTGGCGGTGGAGGGGTTGAGCATCACAAAGCTCAACCGCCGCCCCTGCGGCTCCCAAACGCGGGTCAGAGCATAGCGATACCGCTCGCAGTCGGAATAGACCGCGACGCTGGGCGCATCGTCCTTGATATGGGAGCGGGTGATCATAGCCTATGCTGGGCGATTGTGTGGCGAAGTTCAAGAGCGCCTGTCCCGCCCGGCCCATGGGCAAGCCCCTGATATATTGCCATTTGTCAAAATATTTTGCAGGCTTGCCTCGGCCAGCCCATTTGGGCGGCGATATTTGATGACAAAGTGATTTGAACCGATGAGCGACCCCAAACCCGACCGCATTTTGGCCGAAGAGAGCGACAACCCTTGGGTGAAGCTGATCCTATGGGCGCATGAGGACTCAGTGCGCGGAACCGAGCGCTGGAATGGGTTTATAAAGTATTTGGTTGAGGAACGATTGGACACTGACAGTGCGGCATTTAAGAGCGCGTTGCCATTGTCTGGCGAAGCACTCGAACATGCCAAAAACTTTTTTCCGAATAATGCTGATTTTAAGAAAGATCAGCTCGTTATCACGATTGAAAACCATATTTTCAGTGAGGAATTAAATTTCAATGGCGCAATTTTTGCACAACCGATCAGTTTTACGAATTGTCGTTTCAAGCGCAGCGTTAATTTTTATAAAGCAAATTTCGAACGAGCGGCCAGGTTCTCAGGCTCTAAATTTTTGGAAACTGTCGATTTCGGAAACGCTCAATTCCGCGTTGCTGCTCTCTTCGAAAGGGTCACTTTTTGTGGAAAGATTATTTTTTATTGGTCGGAGAATGAATCTAATCTGCTAGCAAATTTTAGAAAAGCAATATTTAAAAAAATGACCCCTGTGTTCCACGGTCGAAATTTTCATCCAGCCTGGGATTTTCACGGCGTCACCTGGCCAAAAATTCCAAAACGAAATGGCGACAAGAAAACCCAAGACACCATCGAAGACACTTTGCTTTACCACATCACCTCCTACGAATACATCTGCACCCAGGCCGAAAATATCGGGCAGCTGGAGCTGCGTAAGGAGATGATCCGGCAGGAGCTGGCCTGTCGGGCGGAGCTGGCAGAGCCATCATTTGAGCGGTATCTGCGCAAAGCCTATGGGTGGATTTGTGATCATGGCACCTCAATTGGCCGGCCGGCTTTGGCGCTGCTTTGTATCTGGGGTTTCACCTTTTTGGCCTGGCGAGGATGGGCCGCGCAGGAGGCGGCGGTCACGACCTGGGATGTACTTTACCACACCGGCGGGCGGATGGTGCCGTTTGTTGGCGGCCATGCCTATGTTGAGGAGCACACCCTCAAAGCCCTACGTGCCGCGCCGCATGTGCTGCATTTTCTCAGCGCCATGGCCGCGATCCTCAGCCCGTTTCTTTTGTTTCTCATGGCCCTGGCGCTCAGGCTCAAATTCCGCATGTCAGTTTGACGCTATTCGGCGGCGATTTGATCCTTGGCATTTTCCACCTTCACCGCGGAGAATTTGAATTCGGGGATTTTGCCAAAGGGGTCCACTGCGGAATTGGTCAGAAGATTGGCCGCCGCCTCCACAAAGGCGAAGGGCAAAAAGACCATATCCGGCGCCACGGCGCGATCCTCGCGGGCCATAATCTCAATGCTGCCGCGTTTGGTGGTCAAGCGAACCAAGCCGCCCGGCGCCACGCCCAGCTTGCGCAGGGTGGAGGGATGCAGCGAGCAATTGGCCTCTGGCTCCACCGAATCCAGCACCTTTGAGCGCCGGGTCATGGAGCCCGTATGCCAATGTTCGAGCTGCCGGCCCGTGGTCAGGATCATCGGATACTCCGCATCTGGCACATCATCGGGGGCAATCAAATCTGCTGGGGTAAAGCGCGCGCGCCCATCCAGCCGCGGGAAGCCATCACCAAAGACGATGGGCTGGCCCGGATCTGTGGGCGAGAGCGATGGGTAGGTCACCGCATTCTCGTTTTCGAGACGCTCCCAGCTGATATTGTCAAAGGATTTCATGGTCAGCTTCATCTCAGCGAAAACCTCACTGGGGTGGGTATAGCTCCAGCCCAGCCCAAGCCGTTTGGCCAATTCCACTTCGATCCACCAATCCGCGCGCGCCTCGCCCGGTGGGGGGACCGCTGGCCGGCCCATTTGCACCTGCCGGTTGGTGTTGGTGACGGTGCCGCTCTTTTCGGCAAAGGCGGCGGCGGGCAGGATCACATCGGCATAATTGGCGGTTTCGGTGATGAAAATATCTTGCACCACCAGATGCTCCAGCTTGGCCAAAGCATCCCGCGCATGGGCCACATCTGGATCGGACATGGCTGGGTTTTCGCCCAGCACATACATGCCGCGAATATCGCCTGTGTGCACAGCATCCATGATTTCGGTGACGGTGAGACCTTTGTTGGGGTCCAGTGGCTCATTCACACCACCATCGCGGGCCCAGATGTCGGCGAATTTGGACCGGACCTCATCGCTGACCACGGTTTGCATATCGGGCAGGAACATCGGGATGAGCCCAGCGTCAGAGGCACCCTGCACATTGTTTTGCCCGCGCAGGGGATGCAGCCCCGTACCCGGCCGGCCCACATGCCCGGTCATGAGCGCCAGGCTAATCAGGCAGCGCGAATTGTCAGTGCCGTGGATATGCTGCGACACACCCATGCCCCAGAAGATCATCCCGGCCTTACCACCGGCAAACACCCGCGCCACATCGCGCAGGGTTTCCGCATCAATGCCGCAGATATCGGCCATTTTCTCAGGGCTGAAGCCTTTGAGATGCGCGCGCTCTGCCTCCCAGTTTTCGGTGTAGGCGTCGATGTATTGCTGGTCATAGAGGCCTTCCTCCACGATCACATGCATGATGGCGTTGAGCATACTGACATCCGCCCCAGGGCGAAATTGCAGCATGTGGCTGGCAAAGCGCTTGAGGGCCTGTCCGCGCGGATCCATGACAATCAGCTTCCCGCCGCGTTTGGTGAATTGCTTAAAATAAGTCGCCGCAACGGGATGATTTTCAATTGGATTTGCACCGATGACAATCGCCACATCGGCGTTTTCAATCTCGTTAAAGGTCGCGGTGACCGCGCCAGAGCCAACGTTCTCCATCAAGGCCGCAACGCTGGAGGCGTGGCAGAGGCGTGTGCAGTGATCCACATTGTTATGCCCGAAACCCTGGCGGATGAGCTTTTGGAACAGATAGGCTTCCTCATTGGTGCATTTCGCCGAGCCAAAGCCCGCGACGGAGGCGCCGCCGTGGGATTGCTTGAGCTTGGCCAGACCACCGGCCGCAAGATCCAATGCCTCCTCCCAGCTGGCTTCACGGAAGACATCGCCCCAATTTCCTGGATCAACGTTGAGCCCCTTGGCTGGCGCATCCTCTCTGCGGATGAGTGGTTTGGTCAGGCGGTGGTCGTGGTGGATATAGTCAAATCCAAACCGACCTTTCACGCAGAGGCGCCCCTCATTTGCGGGGCCATTGATCCCTTCGACATATTTAACGCGATCCCCTTTGATCTTGAGGCTGACTTGACAGCCCACCCCGCAGAAGGGGCAGATGCTTTCGACTTCATGATCAAAATCTTTGCTGTCGCCGATCTGGTTTTCATCGGTGACGGTGGCCGGCAAGAGTGCTCCTGTCGGGCAGGCTTGCACGCATTCACCGCAGGCCACACAACTGCTTTCACCCATGGGGTCTGCCATATCAAAGGTTGGATAGGCATCATGACCCCGGCCAGACATGCCGATAACGTCATTGACCTGAACCTCGCGGCAAGCGCGCACGCAGAGGCCGCATTGAATACAGGCATCGAGATTGACGGACATGGCGACATGGCTGTCATCCAATAGGGGAATGCGCCCCTCTTCGAGTTTTGGAAAGCGGCTTTCGAGGACGCCTTGACCTGCGGCCATCTCCCAAAGGTGGCTGGATTTGTCATGTGCCACTTCTGGCGTCGGCTGATCTGCAACCAGCATTTCCATAACCATCCGACGGGCCTGCTTGGCGCGGTCCGAGCGGGTGTGCACGACCATGCCTTCGGCGACGGGACGGATGCAGGAGGCGACCAGCGTCCGCTCCCCTTCCACTTCGACCATACAGGCGCGGCAGTTGCCGTCGGACCGGTATCCCGGCTCGTCGCGGTGACACAGATGGGGAATGATAAAGCCTTGGCCTTTGGTGACGTCCCAAATCGTTTGTCCTGCCGGGGCCGAAACCTCTGCGCCATCAAGGGTGAATGTGACTGTCTCTGACATCGAACGTCTCCTGCGAATCTTTCTCTTGTTAGACCAGTTTTTTGCTCAAAACAGGTGTCATACGCGACAGGCATGGCCAAATTTGCGCCAAGGCAGGTTTCCGATGCATATCATTTCAAGCCGATTGGCAAAACCGCTAAAGCGGGCTAACTCAGTGCCATGAGTCAAAGTGAAATTATATTGATCCGTCACGGACAAGCCAATACCGGTGCCCAAGATGAGGAAAGCTATGACAAGCTTTCCGCCACGGGTCATCAACAATCTGCTTGGCTGGGCGATTATCTGCGCGCGCAGGACACGGCATTTGATCGGGTGATTTGTGGCGATCTTCGGCGGCATCAGGAGACCGCAGCGGGGTTAGCTCTGTCGCAGAGCATCGCGATTGACCCCCGGGTGAATGAGCTGCGCTATTTTGATTTGGCCCGAGAATATCAGGCGCAAACCCGAAAGCCTTTACCCAGCTCAGCGGAAGAATTCGCCCAGCATGTGCCAGAGCTTTTCACCGCTTGGCATGCGGGTCGGTTGGATGGTGCCCATGAAAGCTACCGCAGTTTCGCAGATCGCTTCGGACAAGTGATGTCGGAGCTCACAGAGCTTGGCGGCCGCAGTTTGGTGATCACCTCTGGCGGCGTGATTGGCATGGCGATTGCCCAACATTTGTCCCTAGGGCCGGAGGGGTTTGCCCAGGTGATGTTGCCTATTCATAATTCTTCGATACATCGATTTTCAATTGCACAAGGCGCGACGCAAATGGCAAGCTATAATGGCACGCCACATTTGGATGCTGCCGACCGCCGCCATGCTCGGACCGTGATTTAATAAACGAATTAGGACAGACTATGCTAAAACTTTTCGCCACCAAAGGCACCATTTCCGTCGCTGTTGCACTCGTCTTGGAGGAGGTGGGGGCCGAATATGAGCTGTGTTTGATTGATTTTGCCACTGAAGATCAGCGCAGTCAGGCCTATCTGGAGATCAACTCAAAGGGCCGCGTTCCGGCTTTGGTCACTGAGGGTGGCATATTGACCGAGACGGCGGCGATCTTGGAATATATCGCCCCGCATATGCTGCCAAAGGACGCGTTTGCCTGCGCCAAGCATCGGGAGATATCCTATTATCTCGCCGCCACCATGCATATAAATCATGCGCATATATTGCGTGGCTATCGCTGGGCTGATCTGGAAACCTCCTTTGAGGATATGAGAGCGAAAGTCCCGCAAACCATGGCGGAAAGCTGTGCTTATGTGGAAAATGTCATCGTCGGCCCGTATATATTTGGGGCTGAGTTCACCCTGGCAGATGCCCATCTTTTTGCCATTACGCAATGGCTGGCTGGCGATGGGGTGGAGATTCAAAATTACCCCAAGTTGGCACAGCTGCAACGGTCCATCGCCGCGCGCCCCTCGGTTGCGACGCTCGCTGAGAAAGGTCTGTTATGACCCATATTTGGATTCGTGCCGAAGAGCGCCCGAATGAGCAACGTGTCGGCGTGACCCCGGACGGTGTGGCAGAGCTTCTCCGGGCCGGTTTTCAAGTAACTTTGGAAGAGGATCCGACCCGTGCTATTCCATTGGCGGATTACAATGGGTGCAGCTTGGCCGCGACGGGATCTTGGCGCAATGCCCCTAAAGACGCAATTATCTTTGGATTGAAAGAGCTGCCCGACGATGACAGCCCGCTCGTGCATCGGCACATCATGTTTGGACATGCCTATAAGGGTCAACCGAACGGCGCGCGCTTGCTGGCGCGGTTTAAGCGTGGGGGCGGGCGGCTTTATGATCTGGAGTATCTCACGGATGATACCGGGCGACGGGTCGCTGCCTTTGGCTATTGGGCTGGATATGCAGGGGCGGCGGTTGCGCTCAAATGCTGGGCGGCGGCGCGCAGCGGTGGGCTTTGCGCCCCGTTGCAGACCTTTCCTTCCGCGGCGGCCTTACAACATCATGTCGCTGCAGATCTTGGCGGGGATACCTGTCCAAAGGTCATCATCATCGGCGCTCTGGGTCGGGTGGGCAGCGGCGCGCGTGATTTTTGCCGCGCCATGGGCGCTGAAGTGACCGGCTGGGATATGGCGCAAACCGCGCAGGGCGGGCCATTTCCCGAAATTTTGACCCATGACATTTTTCTCAACTGCATTCTTGCCAGCGCGTCAACTCCGGTTTTCGTGCCGGCCTCTGCCTCAAGCGCACCGCGCGTGCTTCGGGTTATTGGCGATATTGCATGCGACCCGGGCAGTGCCTTTTCTCCCATCAAAGTTTACGATCGCACCACAAGCTGGGAGCATCCCGCGCTGCGTGTTCATGAACATCCGATTTTGGACGTCACGGCGATTGATAACTTGCCGTCACTCTTGCCGCGTGAAAGTTCCGAGGATTTTGCAGCACAGCTTTTGCCAAGCCTATTGGGGTTGCACGATATGGCGCAGGGTGTTTGGGCCAAGGCGGGTGCGCATTTTGACAACCATCTGTCAATTTTGGGTAAAGACTCGGCGTCTTGAACTCCTCAGCTCTTGCCAAAAATCTTGAAATATAGCCGTTCAGGCAAAAAGCGACTGCCTCGAAATACCCAGGAAAATAGGCGCGGAAAGCTGTATTGAAATCGCGTAGTTTCCATGTGGCGTAGCATGTGATCTGCGGCTTTTTCGGGCGACATGATAAAGGGCATCGCAAAGCTATTTTTATCGGTCAGGCGGGTTTTAATAAAGCCGGGATTGGCCAGCTGTACTTTGATTCCTGTGCGGTGCAGATCAGCGCGCAGGCTTTCTGCCAAGGCCATAAGCCCCGCTTTTGAAGGTCCGTAGCCAATCGCACCGGGCAGACCTCGAAACCCAGAAAGAGAGCCGGTCAGCACAATATGCCCGGCATCACGCGCCAGAAAAGACTCCATCACTTGATCAAGAACTCGGAATGCGCCGGTGAAATTGATGTCGGCCATGGCCAGAGCCTGCGCGCCATTCCAGTTTTGCGCCGGCATGGGCCAATAAACCCCCGCTAGAAACACCACCCCGTCCACATGACCCAACCGCGCGCCGGCAGCTGCGACAGATGCGCTATCGGCCAGATCCAAAGGCAGAACCTCTGCCGGGCCGGGCAGGGCATCGGCCAAGGCCTGCAAACGTGTCTCTGAGCGGGCCGACAGAATGAGCTCTGCGCCCGCAGCACTCATCTTATGGGCAAGAGCCCGGCCAAGCCCCTCACTGGCGCCTATGAGCCAGTAGCGTTTTGCAGCATAGTTCATTACGGATCAAACCGCCGGCATAGGCCGCATTGTGGCGACCAATTCTGCAACTTTGAACCCAAATTTTCGAAACTGGCTCCGGTTCATGATTGCACCATTCTCCATGAGATACATCCAATCTGTGACCTTGAGCGCGTGGCCACCGGCCTCTTCGGTGAGTTTGATGTCATAGGCAAGCATCACCGTTGCGCCCGATTGCTGCCCATAGCCTATGCCGATTAGATCTGGCGCAGTGGCTTGAATCTGGCCATCGTCACTGAGTTTCAAAGTCCATTCGCGGTGCTGGACTGTGCCGCTGTCGTAGCGGAATTCTTCGGTCATGCGACCTTCATTGCCCTGCCATTCCGCATGCATTTGGGCGACAAAGCGGGTCGTTACGCGGCCAAAGGGACCATAGATCACCCCTTCGCACAGCATTGGCCCTTTTAGGACCTCTCTGACATCGAACACGGGCGTGCTGGCGCCATAGTGCTGCGGGCGCTGGGCTCTGAAGCCGGTGGCATAGCGCAGGCCAAGCGCCAGAGCGAGTGCGGCCAAGATGATGAAAGTCATGGTCATATCTGTTCATCCTGCAAAGGGGTTTTGATCAGCAAGCCAATCGCAACCAGTTTTAGTATGAGCGGGCAAACCGCGTAGAGCAAAGTCAGGGTCCAAAGGGCTTGCGCGGTTTGTCCCTGGGCCGTGGCGTCGAATCCTGCCCCGTCTAGAATTGGAAATACAGCTATGGCGGCTGCGGCCAGGGTCAACTTGCTCATCAAAGCCCACAGCCCGAAACCTTGCCCCCCGCGCGGGGCAATGATGGATAATCGTTGCGCGAAGGCCGCCGGTAAAAGTGTCAAATCAGCGCCGATGCTGGCCCCCGAGGCGATGCAGACCAGGGCAAAATAAGCCACATCTCCGCTGCGCAAGAATGCCGCCAGGGCAAAGACGACGACCGCCAAGCTCATGGCCCAAATCAAGCTTTGGCGCGTGCCAAAGCGTTGGGCGGCTTTGGCCCAAACTGGGGCTGAGCCAGCGGCTGAGAGGAAGAAGACCAGCAGTAATCCACCAGCCCAAGCGCCCGCCTGCAGCCGATGGGTGACAAAAAATAAAAACAGCGTTGAGGTAACGGCCACGGGCATTGCATTGACGAAGGCGAGGATCAACAAGCGGCGTGCCAGGTGATCTTGCCAGATGACTGCGAAGTTGGAAGGTGCACGGGGTGCAGCGCCGCCCCATTGATGCCGCATCATCCAAGAGGCCAGAAGCCCGCAACCGGCAAACCCAAGGGTAAAACCCACCATAGGCGAGGCGCTCCAGAGCATGAGCAAGGTTGGCGCGACAGCCGCCAAGCAAATCCCAATGAGCCCGCCGGTCTCGCGCCAAGCCGCCAGTTGCATATGCCCGCCAGGCAGATGAGAGGCCGCTGAAATACCCTGGGCATAGAAATTTATCGTCAGAAAGCTAAAGGCGCTGAACAGCCCGGTCATGGACAGGGCGAACCACAGCAAAGGCGCAGTGCGCGGCGGGATGGCAAACAGCAAGATCAAAGATCCGATCAAGATGAAAACTGCAAAACCGATCCAAAACCTGCGGTCGCGGCCCAACCGTTCAGACATCCAACCAAATAGCGGATCTTGCACCGCATCCAGCAGGCGCAACCAGAACAGAACCGCCGCAATGGCCGTCAATCCCGTACCATAGTTTTGCGCATAGAAAGTGGGTGCGAAGATATAGATGGGAATGCCAGCGGCGGCCAAAAAACCTGCAAAAACCGCAAAGGCCGGCAGAGCCGGATGGCTGGCGCTGGCGGTCATCGGCTTATGTCGCTTTGTGGGGCCTCTGGGCAGGGGCGAAACCGCGCCTTACGCAGCCATAGCTTCACCGCCTGCCAATGAATCAATGCCAAAACCCGGCGAGATCCGAGAGGGCGCCGCAGAAACCCACCCAGGATTGAGGCATTGGACAGGGGTTGGCGTGGTCCAACCAGCGTTGCAATCAGACCACCGCCCGCCCGCAGATATTCAATTGAAATTCCGATGCGCTCAGCGCGAATGTCAAACTGAAACCTGTAATCGCCCTCGACGGGCTGAAACGGCGAGACATGAAAGATTTTTTGAGCGCCCAATGTGTCTTGGGCCGTGATGGGGGAGAGATCCTCTTTGTAGCACAAATAGCTGTGCCTTTGACCGAAGGTGTTGCTGACCTCGGCAATCACCACGCGCAGCCTGTCTTGTGTATCCAAGCACAGCCAGAAGCTCACTGGATTGAAGACATGACCGAGCAGGCGCGGTTGCGCCAAAAGCAAAATACGCTCCTTACCCGGTAGATTTTCCGCTTTCAACACATCGCGCGCCCAAGCCAGACCACGCCCCTCTTTGGGGGCGCCGCCATGGTCGCTGTCAAACAGGCTCATCAAATTGAACCGATTGCGCGAGAAAAGCGTCGGCAAGGGGCGTTCTGCGGCCAAATCAATCAGCACATAGTCTATCGCATACCGAAAGGCATTGGACACGGGCCCTTTGCGCCCGTGATAGGTATGCGCCTTGATATGGTCGAGGCAGGTCATTCAGCGGCGGCCAAAATGGTCGCTTTTTGCGCCGTCAACCGACGGGCCGCTTCGATGCCTGTGGCCAGCCCATCTTCGTGAAAGCCATTGCGCATCCAAGCGCCGCAAAACCAGGTATGATTTGCCCCGTTGATGTCGCTGACAATCTGTTGCGCCTTCAAAGCGGCGGTGTCAAAGACCGGATGGTGAAAGGTGCATTGATCATAAATCAAGGCCGGATCAATATCGCGCTGGGTATTCAAGGTGACGAAGCACGGGTCATCTTTAGGCAGGCTTTGAAGGCGGTTGATCCAATAGGTCAGATCAATACGGTCGGATTGACGATCTTTGTCTTCCGTATAAACCCAGGACGCCCAGGCTGCCTTGCGTTTGGGCATAATGGAGCAGTCCCCATGCAGCACCATCTCATTGGGCTGATATTTCACCGCGCTTAAAGCCTTGCGTTCAAGACTGTTGGCATCGCTGAGCATTGCAAGCGTAATGTCAGAATGCGTGGCGAAAATCACCTCATCGAAGGCCTCAACACTGCCATCGGTCATCTGCAGCTCAACCCCCAAAGGATTGCGCCGGACTTGCGCCACGGGGCTCGACAGGCGAATGTCAACATTGGCCCGCGTCAAGGCGCTTTGCAGGCGGCCTACATATTCGCGCGAGCCGCCGCGCACCGTGCGCCATTGGTGTTGCCCACCGGCACCGAGCAGGGCGTGGTTTTTCATGAAATTGATCATGGCCTGCGCTGGGAAATCAAGGATTTGCGTGATGGGTGTGGACCAAATTGCGCCGGTGAAGGGTGTAAGGTAATAATCGCGAAACCAATCCCCAAGCTGCCATTTTGTGACCAATTCACCGATGGTAATCGTAGGATCAATTACTTCGCTATTGGCGCGTTTGTTGAATTTTAAGATATCGCGGATCATGCCGTAAAATTTTGGCCGGATGATGTTTCGCGGTTGGGCAAATACGGCTGTAGGGGCTAGGAGCCCATATTCTAACCATCCACCATCAATGGATGCGCCGAAACTCATATCTGAGTCCATCACGGGCACGTCCAGCTCTTTAAACAGGCGAATTAAATGTGGGTAATTCACATCATTAAAAACCAAAAATCCAGTATCCACTGGTAAATCGCCGTTCTTGCCGGCCATTACAGTCCGCGCATGGCCGCCGAGCTTTGGGCCGGATTCGAACAGAACCACTTGATGCGCGTGGCGCAATTCATAGGCTGCCCCCATACCTGAAATGCCACCACCAATCACAGCAATGCGTTTAGCGCCCAAAGGGGCAGTCTCAAATGGCATAGGCGTATCCTTTAATGTTACTTGAAGCTTTTACGCGGAACGCGTGGATTTGGATTACTTTTAAAACCTTCTCGTTTTCTTTGATCCAAATCGTTTGATACTGCGTATGTACAGCATGGGAATGAATTTGGATATAGTGCAAGAAACGGGTGCATCTGGTCGTCAGCTGGCCTATGCTGCATTTAATTCAAATGCACTTGACGATCAGAAGGCAAATTTTCCCGCCGTGACACAAACCATCCCAAAAAATATATGGGTTGATCATCTGAAGCGTATTCAGACAGACCAAGACCAGCAGGCCTTTGCTGAACTCTTCGGATATTTTGCGCCGCGGGTGAAAGCGTTTTTGATGAAATCAGGCGCATCGCCGGGCATGGCAGAAGATTGCACGCAGGAGGTTATGGCCACCCTCTGGCACAAAGCACATCTCTTTGACCCCAGCCGAGCCAGCGTATCCACTTGGATCTTTACCATCGCCCGCAACAAAAACATCGACGCGTTGCGCAAGCAACGACGCCCCGAACCCGAGGAGCTGACCTGGGGTCCTGAAGCGGAGCCGGAAGCCTCTGACGTTTTAGTGATGCAACAAGAATCAGACCAGTTGAGCCAAGCCATGAAAGCCTTGCCCGGCCAGCAGCGTGAATTGATTGAAAAAGCCTATTTTGGCGACCTCAGTCATGGCCAAATTGCTGCTGAAACCGGTCTGCCCCTTGGCACAATCAAATCGCGCCTTAGATTGGCCTTAACGAAACTCCGCCAGACGATGAAATGAATACAATGAACAAGATTACCCACCACCTTTCAGATCAACTCTTGATCGGCTATTCCGCAGGCTCTTTGCCGGAGGCTTTTAACCTGGTTGTCGCCACGCATTTGTCGATGTGTGACGAATGCCGCGCGGCTGCGCAAAGTTTCGATTCTATTGGTGGCGCGCTTTTGCAAGCGCAGCCCACAGAAAATTTGGGTGACGCGGCCTTGGCCAAGACTATGGCCTTGATTGCCAAAGGGCCAAAAGCCGCGGCGTCTAAGCCTGTTGGCAGCGATGTGCCTGATCCCTTGAGCGCCTACATTGGCGGTGGTTTGAATGATGTAAAATGGCGGCCCATTGGTCTGGGTGTGCGGCAGGCTGTGTTGAAAACCTCTCACGCCGCAACAGCGCGTTTGCTCTACATTCCCTCGGGAGCGGCTGTGCCGGATCATGGGCACCGCGGCACAGAGCTGACACTCGTACTACAGGGTGCGTTTCGTGATGAAACTGCGCGCTTTGCGGCCGGTGATGTTGAAGTGGCCGATGAGGAGTTGCACCACAAGCCTGTGGCTGAGATTGGTCATGATTGTATCTGCCTTGCCGCCACCGACGCCCCGCTGCGGTTTAGCGCTTGGATTCCGCGGGTGGCGCAATCTTTGTTCCGGCTATAGTTTCGGCAGGGGCGCAACCGGATCAAGCGCTTCGATCTCTTCAAAATCGAAATTGTCCAATTTATGCGCGCGCTTCCCGGCGCGTTCTGCGGCTGTGCTGATGCCTTCGATGTCTTTGCGCGCTTGGTTGAAATGGGTGTTGAGCTTATCTACCCGATCCACCACCAGCTCGACATCCCGGTGCAATTGCCGCAATGCGGTGCGAATGGCGCCGGCTTGTTCACGCATCCGCGCATCTTTGAGGATCGCCCGCATCGTGTTCAAAGTGGCCATGCAGGTGGTGGGGGAGACAATCCATACGCGCGCTTCAAACCCTTCACGGATCAACTCGGGAAAATTTGAGTGCAATTCGGCATAGACCGCCTCTGAGGGCAAAAACATGATCGCCCCGTCAGCGGTTTCACCTTCGATAATATATTTCTCGGAAATGGCCTTGATATGCGCTTTCACAGAGGTGCGCATAAATTTGACCGCATCTCTTGTGTCCAGCTCGGTCTTGGCGTTGCGCAGGGCCTCATAGGCCTCAAGTGGGAACTTGCTGTCTATGACAATTGGGCCCGGTGGATTGGGCAGGTGAATCAAGCAATCGGCACGCTTGCCATTGGATAGGGTGGCCTGCCAAGCATAGGCGTCGGACGGCAGGGCCTTGCTGACGATCTCTTGCAGTTGGATTTCACCAAAGGCGCCGCGGGTCTGCTTATTGGCCAGAATATCTTGCAGGCTGAGCACGTCACCGGAAAGTTTTTGGATATTGTCCTGAGCCTTGTCGATTGTGACCAAACGCTGTTGTAATTCGCCCAGTGAATTGGCGGTGGTCTTGGCATTTGTGGTCAGGTTGAGCGTCATTTGTTCCTGAACCGCGGCTAAGCGCGCTTCCATCAACTTGAGCATATTGTTTTGTTGTGCGGCCTGTGCCTCTGAGACATGGGTCAGGCCACCGGCCAATTGTTGTTGCCCGTCGCCAATGGTTTGCACTCTTTGGTTGAGATATTCCATTTGGTTTGTCAAAGGCGCTGTTGCTTGTGCCGCGCGTCCCGCAGCGCGGGCCACCATCAAAAGCAAAATCATGACCACAAGGGCAAAACCGCCAGCGGCCATCATTAAGATTAAGGTGATTTCAGGGGTGACTATCATGTGCGTCCAAACAACTTTTCAATATCGGTCATAGCCAAACTGACATAGGTGGGGCGACCGTGGTTGCATTGGCCTGAGTGTGGGGTCGCTTCCATTTCGCGCAACAGCGCATTCATTTCTTCGGCTTGCATCCGGCGGCCTGTGCGAACCGAGCCATGGCAGGCCACGCGGCTCAAAATCGCATCCAGCTGTGCTTGCAAGCTTTGCTGCGTGCCGCCGTCCGACAGCTCGTCGACGATATCCAAAACCAACCGCTGCACATCCACATGGCCCAAAAGGGCAGGCACGGATTGCACAGCAACCGCGCCTTGGCCGAAGGGTTCAATGCTGAGACCCATCTGCGTCAAGGTTTCGTTTTGCTCCATCAGAAGGGCTATATCGCCGTCAGACAGGCTGATCACTTCTGGAATCAATAGCGCTTGCGCGCGCACGCCGGTTTCTGCCATCTGGGCTTTGAGTTTTTCATAGACCAAACGCTCATGGGCGGCGTGAGCATCCACGATGACCAAGCCGTCTTCAGTCTGTGAGAGGATGTAGTTTTCATGCAATTGTGCCCGCGCCGCGCCCAAGGGACGGTGCTGGGCCTCAAGCTGCGGTGCTTCTTCCATCCGTGCCGAAGGCTGGGGATCAAACATGGTGTCGGTCTCAGCCAGACCGGAATATCCCGGCGCATTGCGGGGGCGATCCATCTGGTAGATACGGGGTTGGCTCGGTGTTTCGGGTGTAAAAGCGCCCAGGGCTGCACTGGATACGGTGGTAGAGGCACGATGCCCCGCCTCGGCCAGCGCGTGACGCAGACCGGAAACGATCAGGCCGCGCACCATGGCTGGCTCGCGAAACCGCACTTCTGATTTCGCAGGATGCACATTGACATCCACCAGTGTCGGATCACATTCCACAAATAGTGCCACCGCCGGGTGACGATCGCGCGATAGAAAATCTGCATAGGCTCCGCGCAATGCGCCGAGCAGCAATTTGTCTCGCACTGGGCGGCCATTCACGAAGAGATATTGCGCGACGGCGGCCCCACGCGAATAGGTCGGAAGGCCCGCAAAGCCCGTGAGGCTCACCCCCTCGCGTTCCGCATCGACGGGAATGGCGTTGTCGACAAAATCCCGGCCCATAATCTGCCCCAAGCGCCCACGGAGCGCGGAAAACATATCGCCCTGCTCAGCCTGAACTTGGAAGACCATCCGGTCCGTGCCGGTGTCGCGCAGTGAGAAGGCAATTGCCGGCTCTGCCATGGCCAAACGCTTGACCACATCGGCAATGGCTTGCGCCTCGGCGCGATCAGACCGCAGAAATTTGAGGCGGGCGGGCGTGGCGTAAAAGAGATCTCGCAGGGTTGCACGGGTTCCGGGCTGCATCGCGGCTGGGCGCACGGGGCTGAGCTTGCCGCCCATAACCTGCAATTCAGCGCCCGAGCCTGTTGCCGTACGGCTTGTCAATGTCAGCTTGCCCACCGCACCCAAAGAGGGGAGAGCTTCGCCTCTGAAGCCAAAACTTTGGATATTGAGCAAATCTGAGCCGTCAATTTTGCTGGTGGCATGGCGTGACATGGCCAAAGCTAGGTCCTCGGCTGCAATGCCACAGCCGTTGTCGGTGACCTGTATCAAACGCTTGCCGCCGTCGGCATATTCCACGTCGATCCGTGAGGCGCCGGCATCAATGGCGTTTTCCACCAACTCTTTGATGGCAGAGGCCGGGCGCTCAACAACTTCACCCGCTGCAATTTGATTGATTGCAGTTTCATTCAATTGCCGAATGATGGGTTGGCTTTGGCTTATATTGGGGTCAGGTTTGAGCATGCTACAATCTATAGCATGCTCTCATCCGATTCTGCTACTCTTCTGTGAGCCCTGTTGGCTGTCCCACCACAACAAAATTCAAGGCCTCTGGCTTGAGCAACTGCGCAGCCACGCGGTTGATTTCAGGCAGAGTGACCGCGTTGATTCTTGCGTTGCGGGTGTTGATGTAATCCAGCCCTAAACCTTGGCGCTGCATGCCCACTAGGATCCGGGCAATCTGTGAATTTCCATCAAACCGCAAGGGGTAGGCGCCGGTCAGATAGGTTTGAGCCGCGTGCAATTCTTCGGCGGTGACACCGTCACGGGCCAGCTTGCTCCATTCGTCACGAATGACCTCAATAGCGGCGCCAATTCGGTCATTGGCACTGGCCACCTGTCCCAACATCACATCGGCCTGATCCTTGCTGATCAGAATTGTCGAGATGCCATAGGTGAGCCCACGCTTCTCGCGGACTTCTGCGGTTAGCCGGCTTTCAATGCCATGTCCGCCAAGAATGGTGTTTAGAATAAAGGCCGCAAAAAAATCAGGATGCGCGCGATCAATGCCGCTGTGGCCAAAAATGGCGACGGATTGCGGTGTGGGTATATCCACCACGGTCAGACCGGCGGGGATGTCCAGCTCCAAGGGCGCCGTTTCGAGGGTGGACCCTGCCGGCAAATCGCCAAGCAAATCGTCCAGAATGGGCCCGAGCTCTTCGGCCGTAATATCCCCAACAGCCGAGATTGATATTGCATCCCGCACCAGAAGGTTTTGATGCGCGGCCAGCAAATCGGTGCGGGTCAGTGCCGCGACGGAGCTTTCTGTGCCTTGGTAAGAGGTTCCATAGGCGTGATCTCCAAAGGCTTGCTCTGACCAAACGCGCTGCGCTGTGTCTGTCGGATCTTGCGCATTTGAGGCCAGAATTGAGAGAACCTGTTGGCGCACCCTTTCAACGGCGTCTGGGTCAAAACGGGGCTGCATTAATGCGGTTTTCAAAAGGGCCAAAGCCTCGGCCCGGTTTTCAGTTAAAACCCGCACGGAAATAGACAGCGTGTCGTCGGTTACGTCAAAGCTAAAAGAGGCAGATAACGCTTCTTTCGCGGCTGCGAAGGCCTGCGAATCCAAATCTCCGGCGCCCTCTTCTAACAGTCCGGTCATCATAAAAGCCGCACCGCGCTTGTCTGGGGGATCAAGCGCTGCGCCGCCGGAAAACATAATGTTCAAAGCGGTGAAAGGGATTGCGGGTTCTTCCAAAACCCAGGCAGAGAGACCGCCCGGGCTGGTGACGGTTTTGACAGGGATATCGGCCTGAACCGCGCCAGCCCACAGCAGGGCTCCTAGGGCTAGAATACGCATCATTGTGCTTCCTCCTTTGGTCCCATCATCCAGCCAGTCACAGAGGCTCGTTCATCAAACAACCGTTCGGCAAGCGCCATAACCTCCTCGGGGGTGACCTCTTGCAAGATCTGCGGCCAGGCCTGCACATCTGCAACCGTTAGTCCTTGCGTTAGGGCCGCGCCGTAGCGCTCTGCAATGCCTGAGACATTATCCATGGCGTAAATTTCGTTGGCGCGGAATTGGGACTTGATACGCTCAAAGAGTTCACGATCGATGCCTTGGGTCATAAAATTTGCAATCGTGGCATCTACGGCGTCTTCGATTTGCTGTAAGTCCACGCCGGGTGCAGGCACGGCCACCAGACTAAAGGTGCTAAGGTCCAAGGCCGTGGGCTTATATTGGGCGCTGGTGTAAATCGCCTGCTGTGTATCATATTGCAAGGCCTGACCCAGGACAGAGGTGGCGCCCGAGCCGCCTAAAATTTCTGCGAGATAGACCAGCACAGCGGCGGTTCGCTGATCGCCACTGTCGCGTGTCGGTGCGAGATACCCACGGGCGAAAAATGGCTGCGCGACCCGCTCATCACGAAAAATCACGCGGCGGGCGGCCCGATGGGGCGGCTCTTGTCTGCGCGCGCGTGGCGTAACGGCCGGATTGGCTGGCAGAGAACCATAGTATTGCTCCGCCAAGGCTTTAACCCCTGCTGGGGTGACATCGCCCGCCACCACTAAAACGGCATTATTGGGGGCGTAATGCTGTTTGTAAAAGGCCATCGCGTCGTCGTAATTCAGAGCTTCCAGCTCATGCATCCAGCCAATGATCGGCACGCCATAGGGGTGGTTCAGGAACAGAGCGGCTTGCAAATGTTCGTTAAACAAGGCGCCCGGCGCGCTTTCGGTGCGTTGGTTGCGCTCTTCGATTACCACATCGCGCTCAACGGCAATGTCGTCGGGGGACAGCTGCAAGCCGGTCATGCGATCCGCTTCCATCTGCATCATCAATTCCAAACGATCGGCTGCCACCCGTTGATAGTAGCCGGTGTAATCAAGATTGGTGAAGGCATTGTGCGACCCGCCATTGGCCGCCACCGTATCGGCCAGCTCGCCGGCATCTAGATTTTCTGTTTTTTTGAACATGAGATGCTCGAGAAAATGCGCGATCCCGGATTTTCCTGGCGGTTCATCGGCGGATCCAACTTTATACCACACCATATGCACAACCACAGGCGCGCGGTGGTCCTCGATCACCACGACTTGCATGCCATTGCCCAGCATGAAGTCTGTGGTTTTGCCTTGGGCCAGAGCCTCCAGTGGTAGGCAGAGACATAAAATGGCGAGTAATCTATTGAACATGGGTCTTCCTTCGCAACTTGTCGGAGGTTGATTGTGCAAAATTATTTTTATTTATCAAGAAAAAAGCGGCAGTCTAGGTGGGTGGGTTGGGTTTCTTGGTGTCACTGGCGAAAAGCATCACACCTAAGAGACCGGCAAATATGGCGATATCAGCAACATTGAACGCGAAGGGATTTTGCAGCCCACAGCAGGTGATGTTGAGAAAGTCTGCGACACTGCCATATAAGACTCGATCGATCGCATTGCCCAAAGCACCGCCAATCACAATACCGGCGCTGATGAGGGCGATGGGGCGTGTTTCGCGGCGCATCCAATAGGTCACAACACCACAAATGCCGAGGGCTATGGCAATCAAGATCCAGCGTGTGGCGAGGCCATTGTCGGAAAAGAGACCAAAGTTGATGCCGCTGTTCCAGGCCATGTGAAAGTGAATAAAGCCGGGCCAAACGCTAATTTGCCCCCGCTCAATCAGGTTCATATAAAACACCACCAGGTATTTCGTAACCTGGTCCAGCGTAAGAACGCTCGCTGCGCTTATGAGTAAGAGTTTTTGCATATCAGTGCCTAAAATGTCTCATGCCAGTAAAGACCATCGCCAACCCGGCCGCATCTGCGGCGGCGATAACCTCGTCATCGCGCATGGAGCCGCCCGGTTGGATTAACGCCGTGGCGCCGGCCTCAAAGGCTGTGATTAACCCGTCTGCGAAGGGAAAGAAAGCATCGGAAGCAACCACTGAGCCTTGCGTCAAAGGCGCCTCAAGCCCAAGAACCTCCGCCATATCCTGCGCTTTACGCGCTGCGATGCGTGTGCTGTCAACCCGGCTCATTTGCCCAGCGCCGATGCCAACGGTTGCGCCGTCTTTGACATAAACTATGGCGTTGGATTTGACATGTTTCGCCACTTTCCAAGCAAAGAGCAGATCTTGCAATTCCTGCGCCGTTGGTGCGCGTTTGGTCACAACTTTTAAATCGCTTGGCAAAATTTGACCCGTGTCCTTATCCTGCACAAGATAGCCGCCCGAGACCTGGCGTATGGTTTGGCTGGCGGCTGTGACGTCCGGCAAAGCGCCCATGGTCAGTAGCCGCAGGTTCTTTTTCTGGGCAAAGATTTTCTTGGCCTCTTCATCCGCATCCGGTGCAATCACGACTTCGGTGAAGATTTTACAAATTTCACTGGCCGTTGGTCCATCCAAAGTTTGGTTGAGGGCGATGATGCCACCAAAAGCGCTGGTTTGGTCGCATTGGAAGGCGGCCTGATACGCCCCCACAAGGCTCGCGCCTTGGCTGACCCCGCAGGGGTTGGCGTGTTTCACGATCACGCAAGCCGGACCATTCTTAGGATCGAATTCGGCCACCAATTCCACGGCCGCATCGGTGTCATTGATATTGTTGTAGGAGAGTTCCTTGCCCTGATGTTGCACGGCGGTGGCGACACCGGGACGGGCTTGTCCGTCGGTGTAGAACGCTGCGGATTGGTGAGGATTTTCGCCATAACGCAGCGTTTGCGCCAATGTGCCTGCAACCGCTTTGCGCCGGGGGGTGACATCCAAAGTCTTGGCCAGCCAATTTGAAACAGCGGCATCATAGGCCGCGGTGCGGGCATAGGCATTGAGCGCGAGTTTTTGGCGAAACTCATACCCTGTCGCCCCACCATTCGCATCTAATTCTTGCAAGAGCGCGTCATAGTCTTCGGTATCCGTGACCACGGATACAAACCCGTGGTTTTTTGCAGCAGCTCGGATCATCGCAGGTCCGCCGATGTCGATATTCTCAATCGCCGTGTCATAATCTGCGCCTTTGGCAACGGTGGCTTCAAAGGGGTAAAGATTGACAACCAGAAGGTCGATCCCTGCAATCCCATGCTCTTGCATTGCAGCCAGATGCTCTGGATTGTCGCGCAGGGCCAGCAGCCCGCCATGCACTTTCGGATGCAGCGTCTTTACGCGCCCATCCATCATCTCAGGAAACCCGGTCACATCGGCCACATCCGTCACAGGCAATCGCGCATCGCGCAGTGCTTTCGCCGAGCCGCCGGTTGAGAGCAGCTCCACCCCCCGATCTGCAAGCGCCTTACCGAGCTCGAGCAGCCCAGTTTTGTCTGATACGGAGATTAATGCGCGTTTGAGGTCTACAAGCTGTGTCATGAGTTATCCTACGAATGTGCCACGCCCCACCGCCTGGCTTCTTAGGAGGCCTTTTGAGGGTTTTCGCTGGCTTTGGCCAGTGACCAACGGACGCGGGTGGTGATTTCTTTGATCACACCGGTCAAAACAATCTGCTGTGACGGGCGCGGGAATTGGCGACCATCCTCAAAATAGACACTTTCGTCCAAGGCCAATTCAACGCCCGGCTGACAGCGAAAGACCCAAATATCACCCGTGGCCAGAGTGAGGGAAACAGAGGCCGAATCAGGCTCCAGATTTGGGGTCACCTCTGGGTGCAGATGAAAGCGGATCGAAAAATGCAGCGGCGACTCCGATTTTGCCTGCGCCGCCTGCAAAAGCCGCACATCGCTCTCATCGGGAGCATAAAGCTCATCCTCGCCCACAAGCCCCTTGCTGTCGACCGGCAGATCAAGCGTGCGCGCATGAATGAGCCCATGGCTTTTTTGATAGCCATTGTGGTTCATCTGTAACCGCACCCCATCCACGGCCCGAGTTTTTTCCACCATCACCAAGCTGGGTGTTTCGATAAAAGGGCGGGTGCCATTGCGCTTCGGCGCAGCAAAGCGGGAGGAAGATAGCCCTTCGATCGCCAATGTCGCATGGGAGGCGGTGGAGCGGCCGGCTTGATGCCAATCCTCACCAAATCGTAGGCCCGATCCACAGTTCACAATGACGCGGGAGCGTCCGACTGAGAGCTCAAAGGCGCAGGTGGATGCATGGCTGGTAAAGCGCTCCTGGCCGAGGGGCGGGGCGGCGGCATCAGCGATCAACGACGTCGCACCGGCTGCGAGGCGGGCAAATCCCATCGCCGAATCCTGCAGAGCGCTGGCGCGGATTCCTGAGATGGCGAGCGCTTGATCCAAGACATATTCGCTGCCCTGTCCACCCCCGTGAAAGCGCGCTAAAGTGCCGTCACCGTGGCGCAGACTGCGCAGCACGGGCGCTATGCTTGCAAGGCTCTTCGTCAAAGCCTCTGGAACGGGGGCATGAGTCAATTCGAGTGATTGTTTGACCCACGTCAGCAGACTGAAAATATCCAAAAGCTCTTCGGGATTGCGCGAGGCAATCGTGCCATGCACATCTATTTGTGCTTGGCATTCCTTAACCAAGGCCGTCAGCGCCGGGGGCAGTATGCTTTGCATCCCGGCCAAAGATTGTGCCGCACAGATCAGCCCAGCCAGGGCTTCGAATCGCCCCCGCCCGGCGGGCAGGTGGCGCCAAGATGTGCTTAGTAAACGGGTTTGGAGTGCCATAGACTGACAAATCTTATCGCGCCGGCTTTGCGACAGGCCGTGCAGCAAAAAGGCCGAATGGTTGATCCAGCGGATCAAGCGCCGGCCGGTGACATCTGCGCTCCAGCCGGGCCCGAGCCCCATGCCAAAACCATCTATCCAATCCAAAATCCAAGCTTGGGCGGTACCCATGGCGCGGGCATCGCCATAGGTCGCCAAGTCATCGAGCCATCGAAACCCATGCAATTCAGCTGCAAACAGCGGGGATGGCGGCTTGTGGTTCCATATCGAGCTTTCACCAATGTCCATCATATGCCCGGTGAAGACAATTTTTCCTGAGAGAATGCGCAGGCCGCGATCAAAATCGCCCGTTGTCCAAGGCTCTGGCGTCGCGATCAACCCCACCTTCGGCTTAGACCAAGCCGCCAAGCGCAACAGCCAGCGATACCGGAGTTGCTGTATCCAAGACAGTTGATGAGAATATCGGGCCACAGGCGTACGCGATCCTAAAAATTGAGTGTTTCGAGGTTTTTATACGGCGAACACCTTACCCTGTCACCCTGATAAATGTCACCCGCGCCGGTTCATTCGGATAAGATAAAACCCATCCATTCCGCCGAGCTCGGACCAATAATCTGGACGCAAACGAAACCCGCCCTCCTCGGTGCGCCAAGCTGGATCCATGCCCTGAGGCAGGCTCGTATCCACGGTGAAATCTTTATGTCTGCGCAAGAAATTTTCCGCCTGCACTTCGCCCTCATCGGGAATCAATGAGCAGGTGCAAAATACCAGCTTGCCGCCCGGCTTCACCCGTCCTGCTGTTGCATTAAGCATGTGTGTTTGAAGCTCAATCAGCTCTGAAATGCCGGTGCCATCCTTGGCGAAAGGTAGATCCGGGTGCCGGCGAATTGTCCCGGTGGCGGAACAGGGCGCATCGAGCAAAACGGCATCAAATTGCCGTGGATCTTGCCATTCAAGAATATTTGCCACCACCAATTCAGCGGCCAATTGCGTGCGGGCCAGATTTTCTGCCACCCGCTCCATCCGACTGGCAGAGATATCTAAAGCCGTGAGGACACCACCTTGGGCTGCCATTTGCATGGTTTTTCCGCCGGGCGCGGCGCAGACGTCCAACACGGTTTCACCGGGCGTCACCGCCAAAGCGGCAGCAGGCCAAGCGGCCGCGGCATCCTGCACCCACCATTTGCCCTCTGCAAAACCCTCAAGGGCCGAAATCTGCCCAATCTCGCCCAGGCGCAGGGATCCATTTGCCAAGGGCGTGCCGCCCAAAGTGGACGCCCAGGTTTCAAGATCGCCAGTGACCGTCAAATCCACCGGTGCGCCGCGCATATGCGCGGTTTCGATGGCCATAATTGTGCCATTGCCATAGGCTTCGCGCAGAGGATTGCGCAGCCATTTTGGCAGCATTTGCACGGGGGATTTGTCCCATTTTCCAGTCACATCTGCGACAGCCTTGCGCAGCACAGCGTTGATAAGGCCCTTATAGGGACGGGTTTGATTGGAGGCGGCGCAAATAGAGACCAAATCATTGACCACAGCATGGGCTGGAGCGCCGAGCCCTGCGATCTCGACCAAACCCAGACGCAAAATGTTCAGCACTTCGACAGCTGGCAGCTTGGCCAAATGCGGCCGCAAAGCCCGATCCGCCCGGCCCACATGGCGGAGGGTATGGGTGGCCAAACGCTGGCTGCGGGCCCGATCTTCGGGCGCTAAGGCTTGGAAGTCGTCTGACTGCGTTAATTCAGAAAGCTGTTTATGCTCAGTCATCACACCGTTCAATATCCGCACAGCCGCCTGCCGTGGTAGGTTCAAAACGGGACGTTTGTTGGTTTGACCGGCCATGGAAAGTCCGGGGCGACCTGATTTTTGCGGGGGGCGGGGCATGAGCTATCCTTGCGATCTGATGAAAGCGGCGTATATCAGCCTTATGACAGAAAACAAGAAACCCGATCTCAAAGCCGCCGCCGAGCGCGCACTGGCTGAAGCTGAAGCCCGCAAAGCGGCACAACCTGAGCAGTTTCTGCCGCCAGAGCTTGGCGGGCGTGACGGACCCGAGCCCGTACGATTTGGCGACTGGGAGCGCAAAGGCATCGCGGTGGATTTTTGAAAGCGGCTGGATATTACAGCGCAGTCCAGGTTTTAGAACGGGTTTTTACAGCCCCAAGACATCCATCATATCATAGTGACCAGGTTTTTTCCCCTGCCCCCAAAGCGCGGCTTTCAGCGCGCCGCGGGCGAAAATGGCGCGGTCTGTGGCGACATGGCGCAAAATGATGCGCTCGCCGGCTGAGGCGAAGAGCACGTCGTGTTCGCCAACGATATCACCGCCGCGAATCGCGGCAAAGCCAATATCACCGCGTTTGCGGGCACCGGTGATGCCATCGCGGCCACTGTCGCGCATATCACTCAATGAGACACCGCGGCCTGTGGCGGCCGCTTCTCCAAGCATGAGGGCCGTACCAGAAGGGGCATCCACTTTGTGGTGGTGATGCGCTTCGATAATTTCGATGTCAAAATCCTCATCCAAGGCGGCGGCGACTTTTTCGGTCAATTTCGTAAGAAGATTTACGCCAAGTGACATATTCCCAGCACGCACAATCACCGCGTGGCGGCTGGCCGGTTCGAGCTTTTCTAGATCGTCCTCGCTCATGCCAGTGGTTCCGATGACATGCACGGCGCGGGCTTGCGCGGCGAGGGCGGCAAATTCCAGCGTGGCGGCGGGGGCGGTGAAATCGATCACTGCCTGAGAGAGCGCAAAAGCCTCAAGCGGCTCATCGGTGACAACCACGCCCACAGCTTGGCCGCCCATAGCCTCACCAACATCGCGGCCGACCCAGGGGTGTCCCTTGCGTTCAACGGCGCCGACAAGCCTTGCTTTATCGCTGTTCAAAACAGTTTGCAGCAGCATTTGCCCCATGCGCCCAGAGGCGCCGGTGATGGTGATTGCGGGGGTTTGAGCCATGACATTCTCCTTTCTTGCTTATGTGGCGCAAAGTTTTGCCACTTGCAAACCTATTGGTACAGCGCCTATGACCTCTTCCATGGCACAAAGCAGATCACACAAAAAATCCGGACCTTCGCAACGGCAACTGAAAGTCGGCGAGGTTATTCGCCGAACGCTGTCTGAAATTCTGGCCCGTGACGAGATTCACGATCCCGAACTGAACCGCATTTCAATCACTGTCTCAGAGGTGACCACCTCGCCAGATTTGCAGATTGCGACTGTCTACATCATGCCTCTGGGGGGTAAGCTCTATGAGGAGTCGATTGCCGCATTGGCGCGGAACAAAGGCCAGATTCGCAGCATCGTCGGTCGCAAAGCAGGGCTGAAATTTGCCCCTGATCTGCGGTTTCGCATCGATGAGACTTTTGATCGGATAGACAGCACCCGCGCCTTATTTGAGCGCGAAGAGGTGCGCCGGGATCTCGGGCCGGATCCAGAGGTTGAGGATGCAGCAGATACGGGCTCTCAGAGCGATTGACCTGCTGCGCTGCCCGGGCTAGGGCAGCCGCATTAAACGCATGAGGGACCTATGGGACGCACACGCAAGGGCCGGGACATTTCCGGTTGGGTCATTGTTGATAAGCCTGCAGGCCTGACCAGCACGGCTGTGGTCAATAAAATTCGCTGGGCATTTGATGCTAAAAAAGCGGGCCATGCGGGGACTTTGGATCCCGAGGCCACGGGGCTTTTGGCCGTGGCGCTGGGCGAGGCGACTAAGACCATCCCCTATATCACGGATGCAACGAAAGCCTATGAATTTACAGTAAACTTTGGTGCGGCCACCAATACGGATGATGCGGAGGGGGAGGTGACCAAAACCTCTGATCTGCGACCCGATGATGCGCAGATTGTTGAAGCCTTACAGGGGTTTCTTGGGGAAATCATGCAGGTGCCGCCGCAATTTTCCGCCGTGAAAATTGACGGGCAGCGGGCCTATAAATTGGCGCGCGCGGGCGAAGAAATGCAGATTGCCGCCCGGCCGCTTTGGGTCGAAGAGCTGTTGCTTAGTGATCGACCCTCAGCCGATCAAGCGGTCTTGGAAATGACCTGTGGCAAGGGCGGATATGTGCGTTCGATTGCGCGGGATTTGGGAGAGGTTTTGGGCTGCTATGGCCATGTGGCGCAATTGCGTCGCCTGTGGTCGGGCCCGTTCGATTTGGAACATGCGGTCAGCCTTGAACAGATCGAACCCTTTGCAAAAACCGCTGAGATTGACCAGTTTCTGCGTCCTTTAGAAGAAGGTTTGACGGATCTGTTGCAAGGAACAACCAATGCGGAAGGCGCGGCAAAATTGCGCAATGGCAATCCGGCGATTTGTTTTACCACCGCAGAGTATGGCGATGAAATTTGGGTCAGCTATGAGGGCAAAGCCCAGGCGATTGGGCGTTATAAATCAGGCGAAATTCATCCGACGCGGGTGATCTTGCAAGATTAAGTGCCGCCCTCGTTCCTGTGCCTTTCGCATCCTTTGATGGGTCTTCGCATGACGATTTTGGTTGGAATTGAACGGATGTTCAAAAAAATTGATTGACCTTTGGCAACCCGCAGTCCCATTATCTGTCCAGAGCCTATGAAAAGGCGCCGGGAACCGGCATTGGGAGGATAGTATTTTGACTGCGACGGATTCGGCGGATCTGGTCTCTATTCCAGCATTATTGGCACGCAATGCGCGTGAGTTTGGCGATAAAGCGGCCTATCGCGAGAAAGAATTTGGCATTTGGCAAAGCTGGACTTGGGTTGAAGCGGTGGAGCAAGTGGAGGCTTTGGCCTTGGGTTTGCTCTCGCTCGGTGCACAAAAAGGCGATCATGTGGCGATTGCGGGTCGCAACCGTCCGTATCTTTATTGGGCAATGTTGGCGGCGCAATCCATTGGCGCTGTACCCGTGCCAATTTATCAAGATGCGGTGGGAGATGAGATTGCCTATGTTCTGGATCACTGCAATGCGCGGTTTATCGTGGCTGGTGATCAGGAGCAGGTGGATAAGATTCTCGACATTCGCGACAGTTTGAAAAATCTTCAGACGATCATCTATTTGGATCCACGCGGTCTGCGCAAATATGACCACAGCATCCTCAAGCAATATCAAAGCTTGCAAGAGGAAGGCCGGGCGGCGCGTGGAGATTTGGGCGACGAGCTGGCCAAACGCCAAGCGGCGCAGACCTATGATGACACCTGCGTGATGCTCTATACCTCCGGGACAACGGGCCGCCCAAAGGGCGTGGTCTTGTCCAATCGAAACGTCATTGAAACCTCAAAAAACTCATCGCAATTTGATGACTTGGGTCCGGGCGAAGAAGTGTTGGCTTATCTGCCTATGGCCTGGGTTGGTGATTATACCTTCTCGATGGGGCAAGCCCTGTGGACGGGTTTTTGCGTCAATTGCCCTGAGAGCGCAGAGACGATGATGACGGATTTGCGTGAAATCGGTCCGACCTATTATTTCGCCCCGCCGCGCGTGTTTGAAAACCAGTTGACCAATGTGATGATCCGCATGGAAGATGCGGGCCGTCTAAAGAAATGGATGTTTGACAAGGCGATGGCCCATGCCAAGCGCGTCGGGCCCGCGCTATTGAGCGGGGCCTCGGTCGGCTTTATCGATCGGGTGAAGTATTTTCTGGGGGATATTTTTATCTATGGCCCGTTGAAAAACACCCTCGGCCTGAGCCGCGTGCGCATTGGCTATACAGCCGGTGAGGCGATTGGGCCGGAGCTGTTCGATTTTTACCGCTCGCTTGGGATCAACCTCAAACAGCTGTATGGGCAAACAGAAGCTACGGTTTATGTCACCATTCAACCCGATGGCGAGGTGCGGGCCGATACGGTTGGCGTTCCGGCGCCAGGCGTCGAAGTGCGCATTGGAGACAATGGCGAGATCTATTACCGGTCACCGGGCGTTTTTGTGGAATATTACAACAACCCTGAAAGCACAGCCTCAACCAAGGATGCCGAAGGTTGGGTGGCCACGGGAGATGCGGGCTTTTTTGAAGAGGACACGGGCCATCTGCGCATTATTGACCGAGCCAAAGATGTTGGCAAAATGGCTGATGGGCGTTTGTTTGCGCCAAAATATGTTGAGAATAAGCTCAAATTCTATCCAAATATTTTGGAGGCTGTCGTTTTTGGCAATGACCGGGACTATTGCACCGCCTTTGTGAATATTGATCTAAATGCCGTGGGCAATTGGGCCGAGCGTAACAATATTGCCTATGGCGGCTATCAAGAGCTGTCCCAGCACCCGCAGGTATTGGACATGATCCAAGCCCATATTGAAGAAACCAATCAAAGCATCGCGCAAGATCCGATGTTGTCGGGCTGCCAAGTGCGCCGCTTCTTGGTTCTGCATAAGGAATTGGACGCCGATGACGGTGAAATGACCCGCACGCGCAAGGTGCGTCGTCGCACGGTTGAGGATAAATTTGATGATCTGATCGCTGGCCTTTACGGCGGCGCGCTATTTGTTGAGACCACGACTGAGGTGACATATGAGGATGGGCGCAAGGGCTCGATTTCGGCAAAATTGGAGCTGCGGGATGCAGCGCTTGCCGCTGAGCAACAGATGGCTGCCCAATGATAGTATCCATGCCCGCAGTGATCATTCAATATTCTTTGGAGTATCCGCCCCATGTTTGACCAAGCTGAAAGTTTTGTAACCGCAGATGGCCGCACCATTGGTTCTGTGATGATGGAAATGAAGAATATCACCCTGCGGTTTGGCGGGGTGGTGGCGATCAAGGATATTTCCTTTGATGTGCGCGAGGGAGAAATTCGCGCGATTATCGGACCCAATGGCGCTGGGAAATCCTCGATGCTCAATGTTATTTCTGGCTTTTACCATCCCCAGGAAGGGGAGGTCTGGTACAAAGGCGCCCGCCGGCCTGAAATGAAACCCTTTGAAGTCGCCCGCCAAGGCATCGCGCGAACCTTCCAAAATATTGCGCTTTTCGAAGGCATGAGCGTTTTGGATAACGTCATGACCGGCCGATTGAACCATATGAAAAGTGGTATTTTAAGCCAGGCGATTTGGTATGGAAAAGCCGAACGTGAAGAGACAGAAAACCGCGCAGTTGTGGAGCGTGTCATTGATTTTCTCGAAATTCAACATATCCGCAAAACACCTGTCAGCCGCTTGCCCTATGGTTTGAAAAAACGCGTAGAATTGGCCCGCGCCTTGGCGGCTGATCCCAAGCTGCTGTTGCTGGATGAGCCGATGGCGGGGATGAATGTGGAAGAAAAAGAGGACATGAGCCGCTTTATTCTCGACGTGAACGATGAATTTGGCACGACGATTGTTTTGATTGAGCATGACATGGGTGTTGTGATGGATCTATCTGACCGTGTGGTTGTGATGGATTATGGTAAGAAAATTGGCGATGGGCCGCCCGACGAAGTGCGCAACAATCAGGCGGTGATTGATGCCTATTTAGGGGTCGCGCATGATTGATCGTATGAAATTTATGGGCGGCGGCGTCACGCAGGCTGCTCACAATACCGGCACGGAGGCGTAAGCTATGTTCCCAGATCAGTTTTTATTCGGTGTCGAAGTTGTAATCAATGGTTTGATGGCTGGTGTGCTTTATGCGTTGGTAGCTTTGGGGTTTGTTCTAATTTTCAAAGCTTCGGGCATTTTCAACTATGCGCAAGGGGTTATGGCCTTGTTCGCGGCGCTGACCCTTGTGGGCATTATGGATGGTCAGGTTCCATTTTCCCATTTGATCAACGCGATCTTTGGCACGGATGTGCATCACTTCGGTTGGCACGTCCCAGCGTTTGCGGCCATTCTGATGGCGATTGCCGTGATGGTTGGTCTGGCCTGGATGGTTCAGCATTTCATTTTCCGCCATTTGGTGGGGCAAGAGCCAATTATCCTATTTATGGCAACCATTGGGCTAGCCTATCTGATGGAAGGCTTTGGGGATTTGATGTGGGGCTCAGATATCAAGAAACTTGATGTTGGCATTCCGCAGGGTGGCAGCTTTTGGATTGAGGAAGCTACGGCATTTTTAGGTGGCTCGAACTTCTACGGGTTTTTCATAGATCAGCTGGATATTGTTGCGGCCATTGTGGCGATTGTTTTAGTGGTCCTGTTGGTGGCATTTGCTCAATACACGAAGCAAGGCCGCGCCATGCGAGCCGTGGCAGATGATCACCAAGCTGCTTTGTCTGTTGGCATATCTTTGAGCTTCATTTGGGTCTTAGTCTGGTCACTTGCCGGTTTTGTGGCCTTGGTCGCTGGCATCATGTGGGGCGCGAAATCGGGCGTGCAGTTTTCATTATCGCTTATTGCACTCAAAGCGCTTCCTGTGTTGATACTTGGAGGCTTCACTTCAATCCCTGGTGCGATTGTCGGCGGATTAATTGTGGGTGTTGGTGAAAAATTGTTTGAATTCCTTATCGGCGCGCCCTTCTTGGGTGGCGCGACGGAGAATTGGTTCGCCTATATGCTGGCTCTGGTGTTTTTGGTCTTTCGTCCGCAAGGCTTGTTTGGGGAGAAAATCATTGAGCGTGTATAACTCATGTACCTGCGCCCCAAGGGGTTTTGCGACGAATGATCTCAATGTGAAGGAGGCAGAACATGCTATATCGTGAGTCTGGCGATTTCAGCGAAACCTATAAAGCGGACAGTCAAACCTTTCCGATCAAATTTGATCGTTATCGCTATTATGCGGTTTTGATCGTGGCATTTTTGGTCATTCCCTTGGTAATTAATGATTACTGGGCCAACGCTGTTTTGGTACCTTTTTTGATCTATGCGATTGCCGCGATTGGGCTGAATATCCTTGTGGGTTACTGTGGCCAGGTGTCCTTGGGGACGGGTGGATTTATGGCTGTGGGCGCCTATGCGTGTTATAAGCTCATGACAGCCTTTCCAGAGGTGAGCATCATGATCCATGTGGTGATCTCTGGTGGAATAACCGCGGCGGTGGTCACGGTTTTCGGCCTGCCAAGCCTGCGGATCAAGGGTTTTTATCTGGCGGTGGCCACATTGGCGGCGCAGTTCTTTTTGGTCTGGTTGTTCAACCGGGTGGCCTGGTTCTACAATTATTCGTCTACCGGTCAGATAACAGCGCCTGATAGAACTGTATTAGGTTATTTAGTAACAGGTCCGAATACAGAGGCTTGGTCTAAATACCTGATTTGCCTTGTTTTTTTAACAATTTCTGGGATTATTGCCCGAAACTTAACGCGCGGCTCGATGGGGCGTCGCTGGTCTGCTATTCGTGACATGGACATCGCCGCAGAAATCATTGGTGTTAATCCGTTGACTGCAAAGTTATCAGCCTTCGCGGTATCGGGTTTTTTCATCGGTATTTCTGGCGCATTATTTTTTGCAGTCTATCTTGGAGCTGTGGACGTAGGTGAATCGTTTGGAATTCAGAAGTCGTTCTTAGTTCTTTTTATGGTAATCATTGGTGGGCTTGGATCAATTTTTGGCAGTTTCGCTGGTGCAGCTATGCTGGTTTTATTACCGGTTTTGCTAAAAAATATCTTAGTGGGAGCCCTTGGTTGGGATACTGCACTGGCGGCACATTTAGAGTTCATTATAGTGGGTGCCTTGATCATTGTGTTTTTGATTGCTGAGCCCCATGGATTGGCTCAGCTGTGGCGGGTGGCCAAGGAAAAGTTACGATTGTGGCCTTTCCCACATTAGTGACAGGTTAACTACATGACCGGAACAACCGGTATTTCGGACAAACCAAGGGAGGATTAATCCGATGAAAAGACTAGCAACAGCAACAGTGGCGGCCGTCATGGCCGCGGCCCCAGTTATGGCAGACCTGGTGTTCCCATCTCTGTCCTATCGCACAGGCGCCTATGCTTCTGGAGGCATTCCGTTCGCGGATGGATACGCTGATTATATGACACTTTTAAATGAGCGCGACGGTGGTATTGGCGGCGTCATGACTCGCATATTGGAATGTGAGACTGGCTTTAACACAGAAAAAGGTGTGGAATGCTACGAAGCGACCAAAGGTGAAGGGGCTCTTGTTTACCAACCACTATCTACAGGCATCACTTATCAATTGATACCAAAGGTAACTGCGGATGGGATTCCTTTACACTCTATGGGTTACGGTCGTACGTCTGCTGCAAACGGCAAAGTTTTTAGTAATATATTTAACTACCCTGCAAATTACTGGAATGGCGCATCTCTTGTTGTGAACCATCTGCTGGAATTGAACGGTGGTGACATTAAAGGTAAAAAGCTTACGTTGGTGTATCACAATTCGGCATTTGGCAAAGAACCAATCCGTACTTTGGAAGAATTGTCGAAAAAACATGGTTTTGAGCTTACAACTTTGGCCGTCGATCATCCGGGCCAGGAGCAAAAATCACAGTGGTTGCAAATCCGCCGTGAGCGCCCAGACTATGTGACTATGTGGGGCTGGGGAGTTATGAACCAAGTTGCGATACAAGAGGCAGCTAATATCAGGTTCCCAATGGAAAACTTCATTGGCGTTTGGTGGTCCGGTGCTGAAATTGATGTTTTGCCGGCGGGAGATGCTGCTGACGGCTACAAAGCCATTACTTTTCACAATGTTGGAGATGATTTCCCATTATTTGACGATTTAAAAACTTATGTTGTTGATCGTGGAAAGGCTGCTGGAGCCGGGGATCAATTGGGAACAGTAGTTTATAATCGTGGTCTTTATGCTGCAATGTTGGCAAGCGAAGCAGTACGCGCAGCTCAAAAAATTCATGGTGTTTCCGACATTACACCAGCAATGATGCGTGATGGTATGGAGGCCTTGGAAATTACCGAGGCGCGCATGGTTGAGCTGGGCATGCCAAATTTTGGCCCATCCTTTAAAGTATCCTGTGAAAACCATGGTGGTCCGGGAACTGGAGCTATTGCGCAGTGGGATGCCACTTCCAAGCAGTGGTCACTAATTTCCGACTTCATGGCAACGGATATGTCCGTGATCCAACCTTTGATTGATGCAGATTCTGCGGCATTTGCTGCGGAAAACAACATCACAGCCGGTTGTAGCTAAGACGAATAAGAGCGCTCTGGCCCCCTCTGGGCCAGAGCATTTCCAATAGGATGAATGCCATGCTTGATGACAGCTCAACGAACGAAACACTGCTCGAAGTCAATAATATCGAAGTGATTTATAATCACGTGATTTTGGTATTGAAGGGCGTGTCTTTAAGTGTGCCAAAAGGCGGGATCACCGCGCTTTTGGGCGGTAATGGCGCGGGTAAAACCACGACATTGAAAGCGATTTCTCAATTGCTTCATTCCGAACGCGGCGAAGTTACAAAAGGAACGATTGCCTATCGCGGCCAATCGGTTTCTGGTTTGAACCCTTCGGATTTGGTGAAACGCGGCGTAATCCAAGTGATGGAAGGACGCCATTGTTTCGAACATTTAACAATCGAAGAAAATCTGCTGACCGGCAGCTATACCCGCACGGATGGCTCGGCCGCGGTCGCGGCGGATTTGGAGAAAGTTTACGCCTATTTCCCAAGGCTGGCCGAAAGACGCAAAAGCCAAGCGGGTTATACCTCTGGTGGTGAGCAACAGATGTGTGCCATTGGGCGCGCTTTGATGTCTCGTCCCGAAACGATTTTGCTGGATGAACCCTCTATGGGTTTGGCGCCGCAATTGGTTGAAGAAATTTTTGGCATTGTGAAAGATCTCAATGAGAAAGAGGGCGTGTCTTTCCTCTTGGCGGAGCAAAATACCAATGTTGCGCTAAGATTCGCCCATTATGGCTATATTTTGGAATCTGGTCGTGTGGTGATGGATGGTCCGGCCGCGGAATTGCGCGAAAATCCGGATGTGAAGGAATTTTATCTCGGTATGTCCGATGAGGGGCGCAAGTCTTTTCGCGACACACGCAGCTATCGCCGCCGCAAAAGATGGCTCAGCTGACCTGTTCATAGATGGAAGCCAAGCAATGACATTTTACGACGCCTTAGAAACCCGCTCTGCGGATGCCCGTGCGGCCTCTTTGGCCGAATGTTTGCCGGCGCTTTTGACCCATGCGCAGGGCCTTGCGGGTTATGAGCATTTGGCACAGTTTGATCTGTCCAGCATTGCCTCTGCTGACGATCTCGCCCGCTTGCCAGTTCTGCGAAAGTCAGAGCTTGGCGCTGCGCAAAAACGCTTGCCACCCTTTGGTGGCTATAGTGGTGGAGAATTCGATTATGCCTTCCAATCGCCAGGGCCGCTTTATGAGCCTGGCCGAAACAGTCATGATTGGTGGCGTTTTGCGCGATTTTTGCATGCCACCGGGTTCGGGCCAGACGATATTGTGCAAAATTGCTTTTCCTATCATCTGACGCCCGCTGGAACGATGTTTGAGAACGGCGCACGGGCCGTGGGCGCTGCCGTTTTGCCGGCCGGGACCGGGCAAACCGAACTACAAGCTCAAGCGGCGCACGATGTGGGGGTCACCGGCTATGCCGGCACGCCAGATTACTTGAAAGTGATTTTGGAAAAGGCCGATGAGATGGGCCTGACGCTCGGTATTGGCAAAGCCGCAGTTGGGGGCGGAGCGCTGTTTCCCTCGTTGCGGCAATGGTATGCAGACCGGGGCATCATTTGCCGCCAATGCTATGCGACCGCGGATCTTGGCAATGTCGCCTATGAAAGCGAGGCAATGGACGGATTGATCCTGGATGAGGGTGTCGTGGTCGAGATCGTCACGCCCGGCACGGGCGATCCTGTCCCCTTTGGTGAGGTGGGCGAGGTCTTGGTCACCACGCTGAACAATGACTACCCATTGGTGCGATTTGCCACCGGAGATCTTTCTGCCTTTATGCCGGGTGAAAGCGCCTGCGGACGGAGCAACCTGCGAATCAAGGGATGGATGGGCCGCGCCGATCAAACCACCAAGATCAAAGGGATGTTCATCCGCCCCGAGCAAGTGGCGGCCTTTGTGGCCAAACACCCCGAAGTCACCCGCGCCCGTGTCATTGCCAGCCGGGATGGTGAGGCGGATGCAATGGCTGTGAAAATCGAAGGTGTGGCTGAGAAAGCCGCTGACTACGCAGCCTCCTTGACAGAGACGTTGAAATTGCGCGGTCAAGTGGAAGTGGTCGCCTCCGGCAGCTTGCCGCGTGATGGCGTCGTGATTGAAGATCAACGCAGCTACGAGTGAGCCTTGGACTTCGGCCATAAAAAAAGCCGCCCCCGGAGGGACGGCCTTTTTAAAAACGCTGTATCAGAGATTAACCCTGACGTGCTTTAAAGCGAGGCTGTGTTTTGTTGATCACATAAACACGGCCCTTACGGCGTACCACACGACAATCGCGGTGGCGGCTCTTAAGCGAGCGAAGCGAGTTTTTGACCTTCATGGCCTTCTCCTTCAAAACCGGGCCGCGGAGTAGCCCAAGTAAACAAAATGGTGGGCACGACTGGGATCGAACCAGTGACCCCTTCGATGTCAACGAAGTGCTCTACCGCTGAGCTACGCGCCCGTTGAACCGATGTTTTCCCCACGCCCCACAAAAAAGGACGCAAAAATCGCGTCGGTAGCGGCCGTATATGCAGCAGGTCGCGAGTCTTCAAGCTGAAATCGCAATTGAGCCGAGAAATTGCTGGGACAATGGCAATTTTGGCGGATTTCATAGGAATTGTTTCCTCAATCTGGGCTCTATGCTATGGTTGCCCCATGCAAGATGCTCCTTTCACCCTTTTTGAGCCTGTCCACCGTAGCAGTTGCGTTGTCTTTGCCACGCCGCATTCGGGGCGCCACTATGCGCCGGAGTTTCTGGCGCAGTCTGTGCTTGATTCGCATGCGATTCGCGCCTCTGAAGATGCTTTTGTCGATCACTTGTTTGAGCCTGCCGTTCAGTTCGGCGCGCCGCTCTTGGTTGCCAATGCCCCGCGGGCTTATGTGGACCTCAACCGTGCCTGCGATGAGCTGGATCCTGCGGTGATTGAGGGTGTTAAAAGCCTGGGCGTCAATGCAAGGATTGCCTCGGGTCTTGGTGTTGTGCCGCGGGTCGTGGCGATTGGGACACCGATTTACCGCGGAAAGATCAGCCTAAAAGAGGCGCAAGAGCGCATCGACCGCATTTGGTGGCCATATCATCATAAGCTGACTGCGCTTTTGGACCAGACTCGCGTGCAGTTTGGTCAAGCCATCTTAATTGACTGTCATTCCATGCCCCATTCCGCCGTCAGTCGCGGCCCGCTTGAGGGCACGGCGCCGCAGATCGTTTTGGGCGACCGTTTTGGGGCGGCTGCCGATGAGACGCTGATGGCGCATATTCATGGCGCTTTTGTGGAGGCTGGATTTCGGGTGGCGCGCAACACGCCCTTTGCCGGCGCGTTTATCAGTCGGCGTTATGGCAAGCCGCAGATGGGGCAACATGCGGTGCAGATCGAAATTGATCGCAGCCTCTATATGGATGAAGCGCGTATCCGGCCAAGCGCTGAGTTCGATGCCGTCCGTCGCCGTCTGGTTGGCGTCATTGCGGATATTGCAAGACTGGGACAATCGGGGCAAGAGCTCGCGGCGCAGTGAAGCCCTAGCGCAAAGACCGTCCCTTCACGATCGCATCTTTGCCGAATTTTGCCCGAATAGTATCTGTCGCCCGTTCGGCCTTGGCGCGGGTGCTTGCCTTGGGGTCCAGAAGATCGCCGGTCAAATCACTTTCCTCCGCACGCACCAAATCGGACAGGCCAACGCCAATCAAGCGATAGGGACCCTGCGGGCCGGACTGGTCAAACAAATCTCGCGCCGTGCGGTAGATCCGATCGGCGATCTGCGTGGCCTCGCGCAAAGATACACGGCGTGACAAAAGGCTGTGATCTTTGCGTTTGAGCTTCAGCGTCACGACACGCCCGGCGAGATCCCGAGCCTTTGCGCGGTCACTGACCTTTTCCGCAAGGCGCCAGATATGTCCGTCGAGCATATCTGAATCTGAGGTATCTTCAAAGAATGTCGTTTCATTTGAGATGCTTTTCACAGGCGCATGGGCCGAGACCTGCCGCCGGTCCTCGCCGCGGGCCAGATGCCACAACCGATCCCCCATGGATCCGAAGCGTGCGGTCAGGTCCTGCCGTTCCCAACGCAAAAGATCGGCAAATGTGCGGATGCCCGCCTTGTCCAATGCGCCCTGTGCCACAGCTCCCACGCCCCAGATCAGGCCGATGGGTTTATCTTTGAGGAACTGATTTGTCTCCGCTTTTCCGATCACCGAGAATCCCCTTGGTTTGTCGAGATCACTGGCCACTTTTGCGAGAAATTTATTATGTGACAGACCGATCGAGCCGGTGAGGCCCAATTCCTCCCTCATGCGTTTCACCAAACGGGCCAACATCACCGCAGGCGGCGCCCCATGCAGCGCTGTGGTGCCGGTCATATCGAGGAAGGCTTCATCCAGAGACAAGGGCTCAATGGCTGGGGTGAGCTCTTGCATCATTTTGCGGATGGCGGCGCTGGCTTTTACATATTCCTCCATGCGCGGCCTCACCACCACGGCTTCTGGGCAAAGTTTTAGCGCCTGAAACATCGGCATCGCAGATTTCACACCCCGCACGCGGGCCACATAGCAAGCCGTGCTCACCACCCCGCGTCGACCGCCGCCAATGATAACGGGTTTGCTGGCCAGCTCTGGATTGTCGCGCTTTTCAACCGAGGCATAGAAGGCGTCGCAATCCATATGGGCGATGGAGAGGGAGAAGAGCTCTGGATGGGCGGCTATGCGTGGCCGCCCACAAGCCGTGCACCGGCGCGGGGCAGTCTCAAAGGTGGTCAAACAATCGCGGCAAAATGCAGGCATGTCTGTAAGCTAACGCGGAAGCGCGGCTGCGTCCACGCGCAAGCCGACTGTCGGCCCGCATCGAAGATTTCATTTTTGCATAACACGCCCTATATAGTCCCTATATAGAACAGACTCATGGGGAGAAAATTTATGGATTTTGAAGCGACTTTAAGCCAATTGGGGCAAAATGGCTTTCTCATCGCCTTGGCGATTATTATTTTGGTCGTCCTCTTCAAAGGTGTGCGCATCGTGCCGCAATCTGAGAAATTTGTGGTCGAACGGTTCGGCCGCCTCAAATCTGTTCTGGGCCCAGGGTTAAACTTCATTGTGCCCTTCCTGGACCGGGTGCGGCATCGGGTTTCGGTTCTTGAGCGGCAGTTGCCAACCAACAGCCAAGACGCAATCACCAGCGATAACGTTCTGGTGAAAGTCGATACCTCGGTTTTCTATCGCATTACCGAACCGGCAAAAACAGTTTACCGAATCCGCGATGTGGACGCGGCGATCTCAACCACTGTAGCCGGGATCGTGCGGGCGGAAATCGGTCAGATGGAGTTGGACGAGGTGCAATCGAACCGCTCTGAGCTGATCAATGCGATCAAGTCGGCGATTGAGGTCGCGGTTGATGACTGGGGCGTTGAGGTGACACGGGCAGAATTGCTGGATGTGAACCTCGATCGGGCCACTCAAGATGCTATGCTGCAACAGCTCAACGCCGAGCGGGCCCGCCGGGCGCAGGTGACTGAGGCAGAAGGATATAAGCGCGCTGTGGAGCTCAACGCCGATGCAGAACTCTATTCTGCCGAGCAAGCGGCCAAAGCGCGCCGTGTGCAAGCGGATGCTGAAGCCTATGCCACGGGTGTTGTTGCACGCGCCATTGCCAAGAATGGCATTGAAGCGGCGCAATACCAGGTGGCGCTCAAGCAGGTTGAAGCGCTAACCGCCTTAGGTGGTGGTGAGGGCAAGCAAACCATCCTGGTGCCCTCCAACGCGATGGATGCTTTTGCAGATGCGTTCAAAATGCTGAAAGGGTCGAAGTGATGCTTCAGACACTTCATGCCACTTGGTGGGCTTGGGCGATTTTGGCCTTGGCCTTGGCCTTTCTTGAAATCATCGTGCCGGCCTTTGTGTTTTTGGGCATGACCATCGGGGCTGCCTGCGTCGCGCTGGTGATGCTTTTGGGAGGCGCTGGCTCTATCGGCGCGCCGGTCTCGGTGCTGATATTCGCCGTGACCTCGCTTGTCGCCACTTTGATCCTGCGCCGGATTTTCTCGCTGCCCAAAGGACAGGTCAAAACCTTTGAGGGTGATATCAACGATTAAGCATTTGGGCGTTCGGCTTGTGGGCTGGCCAGTTCCGCCAAAATAGAAAGCGCTGCATCGCGTGGGGAGGGGGCGGTCCAAATTGGCCGACCCACGACCACATGATCTGCGCCATTGGCAATGGCCTGCGCCGGTGTGGCGATGCGTTTTTGGTCGCCCAAGTCGGCGCCCGTGGGGCGCACACCTGGGGTGACGATCAATTTGCCTTTGGCCTCGGGAAGTGCGCGGATGACAGCGGCCTCTTGCGGGCTGGCAATCACCCCGTCCGCTCCGGCGTCAAAGGCCTTGCCCGCGCGCTCTGCCACCAAATCGGCAATATCTCCGGGCTTGATTAAGGCATCATTGAGATCGGCACGATCCAGTGACGTTAAAATAGTCACGGCCAGGATTTTCAAATCCTTCCCTGCCGCGCCCTCTTTGGCCGCGCGCACCACATAGGGGTCGCCGTGGACGGTTAGGAAATCGAGATCAAATTGCGCGATACCGCGCACCGCATGTTCAACGGTGGCACCGATGTCGAACAATTTCATGTCGAGAAAAATACGCTTGCCCAATTCCGCCTTCAACTCATTGGCCAGCGCCAAACCACCGCCGGTCAGCATACCGAGGCCGATTTTGTAGAAGTTGACCGCATCCCCGAGTTGCTCGGCCATCTTCAAGGCTTCAATGGCATTTGGCATATCCATCGCCACAATTAATTTGTCATCAGCCATGGAGATCTCCAGAGTTTGCGCGTTGGGGGTGAATTATCCATTGTAACCGCGCCTGTCCATGCCAAGGGTCATAAATTGCGATTTATTGCCAAAAATCCCTGTTTATGTGGGCCGAGCACTTGTCGAGCCAGTGGACGATGCCCAAATAACGGTTAAGGTCGCATAATGGCTGTGCCGAAGTCGGGCAGCGTAAGATCCGCGACGCTTACGAAGGAGAGAGACGATGAATTTAGACAAATTCACCGAACGGTCGCGCGGTTTCATTCAGGCGGCCCAAACCATTGCACAAAGAGAAGATCACGCGCGCCTTGGGCCGGAGCATTTGCTCAAAGCGCTGTTGGACGACAAAGAGGGGTTGGCGAGCAATTTGATCGCGCGATCCGGTGGCGTGCCGCAGCGCGTGCTCGAACATTTGAACCTTACCCTGTCCAAAATTGCCAAGGTCACGGGTGATGCGCAGGTCTATGTCGACGGCACAACCGGCAAGGTTTTAGCTGAGGCGGAAAAACTGGCGCAAAAGGCGGGCGACAGTTTTGTGCCCGTGGAGCGCATTTTGATGGCGCTTTGCATGGTGAAATCCAAAGCGAAGGAGGCACTCGACGCCGGCGCCGTAACGGCGCAAAAGCTCAATGGCGCGATTGAAGACATTCGTCAGGGTCGCACCGCGGATTCGGCCAGCGCCGAAGACAGCTATGAGGCGTTAAAGAAATATGCCCAAGATTTGACCGCGCGGGCGCGGGAAGGGAAGATTGACCCGATCATTGGCCGAGAAGAAGAAATCCGCCGCGCCATGCAGGTCCTATCGCGGCGCACCAAGAATAACCCGGTGTTGATCGGTGAGCCGGGCGTTGGGAAAACGGCGATTGCCGAGGGTATGGCGCTGCGCATTATCAACGGTGATGTGCCCGAAAGCCTGCGCAATAAGCGGCTCTTGGCTTTGGATATGGGCGCATTGATTGCCGGGGCGAAGTATCGCGGCGAATTTGAAGAGCGTCTCAAGGCGGTGTTGAATGAGGTGACATCTGCGGCGGGCGAAATCCTATTGTTCATCGATGAGATGCACACGCTTGTGGGCGCGGGCAAAGGCGATGGTGCGATGGATGCGGCCAATTTGATCAAACCGGCACTGGCCCGGGGTGAATTGCACTGCATTGGGGCGACCACGCTGGATGAGTATCGCAAATATGTCGAAAAAGATGCCGCCCTTGCTCGGCGCTTTCAACCGGTCCAGGTCGAAGAGCCAAGCGTCACCGATACCATCTCGATCCTGCGTGGGATCAAGGAGAAATACGAGCTGCACCATGGCGTGCGCATCGCTGATGCGGCGCTTGTGGCGGCGGCGACCCTGTCAAACCGTTATATCACGGATCGCTTTCTGCCCGACAAGGCCATTGACCTTGTGGATGAGGCGGCCAGTCGCTTGCGGATGCAGGTCGATAGCAAGCCCGAAGAGCTTGACGCGCTGGACCGCGATATCTTGCAAAAACAAATCGAGGTTGAGGCGCTCAAGCTGGAGGATGATGCGGCGTCGAAAACTCGGCTTGCGGCTTTGGAGAAATCTTTGGCCGATCTACAAGAGCGCTCCAGCGAGCTGAACGCTCAATGGCAGGCAGAGCGGGATAAACTCGCCTCAGCGCGCGAGATCAAAGAGCAGCTGGACCGGGCCCGGGCCGATCTGGATATCGCCAAACGTGAGGGCAATCTCGGCAAAGCCGGTGAGCTGTCCTACGGGGTGATTCCGGGGTTGGAAAAAAGCCTAGCAGAGGCGGAAGCGGCCGAAGGTCATATGGTTGAGGAGGCCGTGCGCCCAGATCAAATCGCCGGTGTGGTCGAGCGCTGGACCGGGATTCCGACCTCGCGGATGCTGGAAGGCGAGCGGGATAAATTGCTGCGCATGGAGGAGGAGCTGCATGCGCGGGTGATTGGTCAATCGGCCGCGGTCAAAGCCGTGTCCAATGCGGTGCGCCGGGCGCGGGCTGGACTCAATGATGAAAGCCGACCTCTGGGGAGCTTTCTGTTTTTGGGCCCAACCGGCGTGGGTAAGACCGAATTGACCAAGGCAGTGGCGAATTTCTTGTTTGATGACGACGCTGCGATGGTTCGGATTGATATGTCAGAATTCATGGAAAAACATAGTGTGTCGCGGTTGATCGGCGCGCCTCCAGGCTATGTTGGCTATGATGAAGGGGGCGTTTTGACCGAAGCTGTGCGCCGCCGGCCCTATCAAGTGGTTTTGTTTGATGAGGTGGAGAAGGCCCATCCGGATGTGTTCAATATTCTGTTGCAGGTTTTGGACGATGGTGTGCTCACCGACAGCCAGGGCCGAACCGTGGACTTCAAGCAAACTTTAATCGTACTCACGTCAAATCTTGGGGCGCAGGTGCTCAGCGAGCTGCCCGAAGGGGTGGAATCTTCTGAGGCGCGGCGCGAAGTGATGGAGGCTGTGCGGGGGCATTTCCGCCCGGAATTCCTCAACCGTTTGGACGAGACCATCATCTTTGATCGTCTGAACCGGCAGGACATGGACGGTATTGTGGATATCCAATTGGGACTTTTGCAGAGCCGTCTGGCACCGCGGGAGATCAGCTTGGAACTTGATGCCTCCGCCAAAACTTGGTTGGCCGATGAAGGGTATGATCCGGTCTTTGGTGCGCGACCGTTGAAGCGGGTGATCCAATCGGCGTTGCAAAACCAATTGGCTGAGATGCTTTTGGCGGGTGAAGTCTCAGATGGTGATATCGTGCCCGTCATGGCGGGCAGTGAGGGCTTGATCGTTGGCGATAGGGTGAGCGGTTCCAACCGATTGCCACCCAAAGACGCGGTCGTGCATTAAGCTCTCGAACACCAGCGCCCCCGTGCAATCGCGCGGGGGCGCTTTATTTCACAAGGAACACTAGATGCGACAGCTTGAACGCCTGCCTAAGATGGTAATTTTTGATTGTGACGGCGTCGTGGTAGATAGTGAACCTCTGACACTGCAACTGATCCGTGACGATCTGGCTGCAAGAGGCTTGCCGCTTGAGTTGCCGAAAGTCACCGATCTGTTCGTGGGTGGAACCATTGCTGGGGCCGGTGCCCAAGCGCGGGCCATGGGCGCGGATATTCCAGCAGATTGGGTCGATCAAATCTATGACAAAGTGTTTGCTGTTTTGGCCCGCAGTGTCGCGCCTATCCCGGGCATTGCAGCGGTGTTGGATCGTTTGGATCATCAGGGCATTCCCCATGCGATTGGCTCAAACGGGCCGCATCGCAAGATGGAAATTACCTTGGCGCGCTGCGGCTTGGCGGCGCGCTTTGCTGGGCGGATCTATTCGCGCGAAGATGTCGCCGCGCCCAAACCCGCTCCGGATGTTTATCTATTGGCGGCCAGCCAAGCGGGTGTGGCGCCGCAAGACTGTGTGGTGGTTGAAGACAGCGCCACCGGAGCACAGGCCGCCGTGGCTGCGGGCATGGCCGTTTTGGGATTTACGCGCGACACTCCGCGCGCCAAATTTGAAGGTCTTACGGATCTCGTGTTTGACGATATGGCGCAGCTGCCTGCGCTACTTGGTTTGCCCGCGGAGTGACGGCAGACCAATACCCGTGCTTTCAAATCCCCCATCGACCGAGATATTTTGCCCGGTCACAAAGCTGGCCTCATCTGAGCATAGAAAGGCGATGACCTGCCCGATTTCCGCTTCGCTGCCATAGCGACCCAGTGGAATGGCGTCGTGATAGGCATCGATGATGTCTTGGGTATGGACGGCCATGGCCAGTTTGGTGCGCACCGGGCCGGGCGCCACCGAATTGACCCGAACGCCATATTCGCCAAGCTCTGCCGCATATTGTTGTGTCATGTGAATGATTGCAGCTTTCGACGTTCCATAGGCCACCCGCAGGGTTGAGGCGCGCAGACCAGAGATTGAGGCGATATTAACCACTGCGCCGCGACTGGCCTTGAGGGCTGGAGTGGCCGCTTGGGTGCACAGAAACGCCCCGTCCAGATTGGTTTCCATGACCCGCCGCCAGCGCGCGAAGGTGGTTTGCTCAATCGGGCCAAAATCGGCAACCCCAGCGTTATTGACCAAAGCGTCAATCTGCCCACGCGCGGCCAGCGTCGCTGCGATCATACTGTCCACTTGGTCTGGATCTGAAATATCATGCACCGCCGCGGTCACCGCTTGGCGCTCAAATGCTCTCGCCGTCAACTCTTCTGCGTCTCTGTCCACCATGACCACATGCCATCCCTGCGCGCAGAGTATATCCGTTGTGGCAAGTCCAATGCCGCGCGCCGCGCCGGTAATGAGTGCAGTTTTCATATCATTCTCCTTTTGCCTGACTGTGCCGCCGGGTCGCAGCAGAGGCAAGTGCTCAAAATGTTTCAGGCACCTAGCGAAGCTGTGATGTGACTCGTAGTGGACAGAAGCGGCTTTTGGGCTATATTTTTGGCAAGAGAAAGGATCTCACCATGGCACATCGCTGGACCAATACGCTGACACGCGCGGATGTCACTCCGGAGCCGCTTTGGCTCAATCGCAGGCAAGTTATCGCAGGCGCCTTGGGGGCAGGGGCTATGGCTTCGATCGCCAGCCCGGCTCTGGCGGAAACCTTAGAGCCCAACACTTGGGAGCATATCACCAGCTATAACAATTTCTATGAATTTGGCACCGATAAGGAAGATCCTGCCGCCAACGCCCACCGGTTGAACACCTCTGGTTGGGAGATTGAAGTAGATGGTTTGGTCGATGCGCCTGGGCGTTATTCGCTGACCTCGCTGCTTGAGGGGGTAAGTGAAGAGGAGCGTATCTATCGGTTCCGTTGCGTTGAAGCCTGGTCGATGGTCGTGCCTTGGAATGGGGTGGAGCTGAAAGACATTCTCGATAAGGTTGGCGTGCAGTCGGGGGCCAAATATGTTGCCTTTGAGACCGCCAACCGTCCCGATGAAATGCCAGGTCTGCGCTATCCTGTCCTGGATTGGCCCTATCGCGAGGGGTTGCGGCTTGATGAGGCGCTGCATCCTTTGACCCTGATGGCGACGGGAATTTACGGCAAGCCCATCCCAAATCAGAATGGCGCGCCGATCCGATTGGTGGTGCCTTGGAAATATGGATTCAAATCGATCAAATCCATCGTGCGGATCACGTTGACGGACCAAGAGCCCGCCACGAGCTGGAATATGGCCAATGCCCGCGAATACGGCTTTTACAGCAATGTGAACCCAACGGTGAGCCATCCACGCTGGTCGCAAGCCTCAGAACGCAAGATTGGCGGTGGCCTGTTTAATCGCCGGCAACCAACATTGATGTTCAACGGGTATGAGGCTGAAGTTGCAGATCTCTACAAGGGTATGGATCTCACGACGTATTTTTAGCGTCTCGCCAGCGCGGCGCAGGGTGTTTGCATGGGGCAGCCATTCGGCTATTGTGGCATCTATTAAATGAAAATGGATTGCCACAATGCTTATACAATGGATCAACACGGGTCTGCGCAAAATTCCGACCTGGGTGCTGTACCTCATTCTCCCTATTCCGGGCCTCTTGGTCATTGCCGCTGGTTTGACCGATAACCTTGGACCAGAACCTATTAATGAACTGGAAGAGGAGTTGGGCGAATTTGCCCTCAAGCTCTTAATTCTGGGTCTCGCCATCTCGCCGCTGTTGCATTTCACTCGGATCAATCTGGTGCGATTCCGCAGAGCCATTGGGGTGATGGCTTTTGCCTATGTCACGGCGCATTTCTTGGTCTGGTTCGTACTTGATCTGCAAGGCCTCAACCAAATCTGGACTGAGATTGTCAAACGCCCCTATGTGACCGTAGGGTTCGCAGGCTTTGTCGCGATGATCCCCTTGGCGATCACGTCCAATGATCTCTCGGTCCGGCGCCTGGGACGCTTCTGGCGTATTCTGCATCGCCTGACCTATCTGGTGGCTATTTTGGCTGGGCTGCATTTCATCATGCTGTCTAAAGGCTTTGATGTGGAAGCGCTGGCCCATATGATCGTGATCCTGGCTTTTTTGGCCCTCCGTGTGAGCAAATGGCGTCGTGGATTGCAGTCAGGCCTTCAGGGGCTGCGGAAAAAGCTCATCGGATGAGGGCACCACAGCCGGTTTGCAGGTGAGTCTTTGGCGGCTGGCATGTTTGCGCTGCCAAGATTCCCACGAATTCTTGTTTTTTGGCCTGTCCGTATGGGTTTTGATTGCCTCACCGGCAGGCAGCCGTCATTGAAAGTCAAATTATAGCACTGTTTTTAATCGTTTAAAAACTTAATTCAAAAAATTAGACATTTCTGCAAAAAAGCTCTTGCGGCTTTTGATCAGTAACCTTAGAAGCCCTCTATCAGCAACGCAAAGACGCCGCGCTGGTCAGACACAGAAAGATAAAACGATCATTTTGCGCATATGGTTATTGCGTAATTTGGCTTTTTTTGTGTCACGTTATTTGAAATTTTGGTATCTGAAGAGATATGTGGGCGGTTTGGTTCATTCGATGAACAAACAACTGCATATCGACTTACTAGGGCTACTTCATGATTGAGGGTGTCCGATGATGTAAGGTCAGCTTCACTGTTTGTTAGGTTTTTGTTTCTTTTGAAACTGAAGCACAATGAACAGAAATGATGTCCCGCCTGAACAGCGGGACGATGTGCAGAGGTTCGA